>Ga0209475_10000153_pt1 | contig 198541 bp, 205 predicted proteins | sample tdDd471_FD_187128 | JGI IMG/M metagenome (GOLD analysis project Ga0209475, IMG submission 187128) | Marine sediment microbial communities from the Atlantic coast under amendment with organic carbon and nitrate - tdDd47.1 (SPAdes)... | ecosystem: Environmental > Aquatic > Marine > Coastal >... | reverse complement strand
CCAACTCCTCGCCGCCGGTAAACCCAAACGCCTCGCCCTGACAGCCGTCGCACGAAAACTCATCGTCATCGCAAACGCTCGAATCAGAGACGAATATCTCAAATCACCCCAACTGACTTGATGACGGAGTTTGGGGAAATTTCGGGTTAAACAAGACTTGGCGCAGCGCGCCCAGCGATCCATTCATCCCTCGCGGGAAGAAAGCCGTATCCGGTTCTTGAGCTCAAGGGTTTCAACCGCGAAGCGGCGCCTGCGGCGCCCTTGACCTCAAGAACCGGATACGGCCCGCTGGCTGACATGGGATTTATGGATGGGTTCGCGCCGGGCGCGCCGGATTCTGGATGCGAGTCCGTGTCTTCCCCACGCGACCCAGCAGATCGCTGCCCGAAACGAAAAAGGGCGGGATCATCGGTCCCGCCCTTTTCATGTCTAGTCGGGATGGTTGCCCACCCTCAGACCTTGACCACTTCCTGCTCGATCGCGCCGAAGATGGACTTGCCGTCGGCATCCTTCATCTCGATGCGGACCGTGTCGCCATATTGCATGAAGGGCGTGGTCGGCTTGCCATCATTGATCGTCTCGATCATGCGGATCTCGGCGATGCAGGAATAGCCGACACCGCCCTCACCGATCGGCTTGCCAGGGCCGTCATCGAGCTTGTTGGACACTGTGCCCGAGCCGACAATCGTGCCGGCAGTGACCGGGCGCGTCTTGCCGAGATGGGCGATCAGCTGGCCGAAATCAAAGGTCATATCGACGCCGCACTCGGCCTTGCCGAACAGCTCGCCATTATATTTCACCAGCAAAGGCAGGTGCAGCTTCTTGCCGTCCCAGGCGTCGCCCAGCTCGTCCGGCGTCACGGCGACCGGCGAAAAGGCGCTCGGCGGCTTGGCCTGGAAGAATCCGAACCCCTTGGCCAGCTCGCCCGGGATAAGGCCGCGCAGCGAGACGTCATTGACCAGCATGACGAGGCGGATGGTCTTGGCGGCGTCCTCGACAGAACAACCGGCCGGCGCGTCACCGGTGATGACCGCGACCTCGCCTTCCATGTCGCAGCCCCAGGCCGTGTCGCCCAGCGGGATGTCGGCGCGGGGGGCGAGGAAGGCGTCAGAGCCGCCCTGATACATCAGCGGGTCGGTCCAGAAGGTGGCCGGCATCTCGGCATTGCGGGCCTTGCGGACCAGTTCGACATGATTGACGTAGGCCGAGCCGTCGGCCCACTGGAAGGCACGCGGCAGCGGCGACAGGGCTTCACGTTCATGGAAGCGCTCGCGCGGAATGGTTTCACGTTCCAGCTCATCGGACAGTGAGCGAAGCTCCGGCTCGCAGCGCTCCCAGTCGTCCAGGGCCGCCTGCAGCGTCGGCGCAACCTGTCCGGCGTCAGCGCACCAGGCGAGATCCTTCGAGACAACAACCAGCCGGCCATCGCGGCTGTCGGATTTGAGCGTTGCAAGTTTCATCCTGTCACTTCCCTGTGCATCGAGTGTGGTTCCGGCACTTGGAACGGCCGGTTGAGGTTGGCGGGTTGGGCGGGCATCCGGTCCGTGGCGATTGAACCACGCGGGCCCCGCTCCGGGCAGTATTGGCAACTTCAGCCGGACTGGATCACCGTCCCGGCAGTACGATGGTGAGGCTAGACCGGATGGAATTCGCCGTCTTCCCCCATCCACTCCAAAATCCCGTTATGGATCGAGAAGCGGGCACCGTGCAGCTGCAGGCCGCGGTCGGCGATTGCCTGCTCGACAAAGGGGAATTGGTGCAGGCGTTCGATGGAGTGGCGGATCGAGTTCAGTTCGAGCGCATCGCAGAGCGTTTCGCTGTCGGCATCGCCATGACGGGCCCGCACTTCGGCGCGGGCCGGCTCGAGCGGTTCCAGCCAGGGGCCGACATATTTGAAGGACAGCGAATCGAGGCCGGAAACACAGGCCGCAACGCCGCCGCACTGGCCATGTCCCATGACCACGATGTGATCGACACCCAGGGCACTGACGGCAAATTCAATCGCCGCCGACACACCGTGGCGTCCGCCATCATCATCCATCGGAGGGACGAGATTGGCGACATTCCGGACCACGAACAGGTCACCCGGCCGGGCACTGAAGACGACGGCCGGATCAACGCGGCTGTCGGAACAGGCAATGATCAGGGTATGCGGGCTTTGCCCCTTTGCCAGCTCGGCATAGTGCGCCCGCTGGGTCTTGTAGGCATCGCGGCGAAAGTCGCGATAGCCGTCCAACAAGGGTTTGGGAGGAAGGATGGTCATGGCGTCGCCCCTGCGTCTGTCCAGCAAACATGGTCGGTCACATCGATAGCGCCGTTTTAGTTGCAACAGAAACCATTTAGAAGCCCGGCGCCGCAGCCAGTCCGAAGCGCGCACAAAAAAGCGGCCGGAGCACAACACGCTCCGGCCGCCAGTCTGTGCAGCATGCAAACCTGTCTGGGAGGATCAGCTTGCCGAGGTGCACGAGGCCATTGCGAGATTCGCGATCACTTCATCCTCGCCGGACGAGGCGGCGTCAGCAGCGCGGAAATCGGCCAGGGCCGCCTGCGTATTGCCAGCCAGCCAGTGGGCGGCACCGCGATTATTGAGCGCCCGCCAGGCATTGTCGCGCAGGGCCAGCGCTTCGTCGCAAGCCGATACAGCCGCTTCGTACTCACCACTTCCGGCATAGCCGGCGCAGAGATTGGACCAGGCAGCGGTCTTGTTGCGCGATGACAGGCCGGTCTCGACCAGACCTTCGCCGATCAGGACTGCGTTGGGCCATTCGCCACGCTCGACAGCGTTGTACTGGGCGCGCACAGTGCCATTGGCAGTGCGGTGGCCGACCAGGGTCGGCTCGGCGTCACAGGATTGGGCGAATCCGGCAGGCGTGGCGATGGCGGCCAGGGCGGCCGCAAGAATCATTGAGCGCATGATCAATCCCTCCGATATGAGCGATGCGGTAAACACTGTTCATATTTAGAACGAAGTTCCGCGAATGGAATTGACGATATCATCATCCTTGGAATACATATTCGTATGGATGACTGGTCTGATTATCTCGTCTGCCTCGCTGTTTCCGAAGCAGGCAGCCTGACCGCCGCGGCCCATGAGCTCGGCGTCAGCCAACCCACGGTCACTCGGCGCCTGCAGGCACTGGAGTCCCGTTTCGGTGAACCCCTGTTCGAGCGCGAGCAAGGCCAGACGCGCCTGACCCCGCTCGGACAGAAGGTCACCGCCCATGCGGCCCGGATGCGCGATGAGGCTTCGGCCATCGAGCGCGCTGCCATGGCCCAGGACCAGTCCCTGTCCGGCCTGGTCGTCGTATCGGCGTCCGAAGGCCTTGGCGCGGACTGGCTGCCACGGGCGCTGGAAAGTTTCCAGGCCGACAATCCCGGCATCGGGATCGACATCACCATCAAGAACAACTCCGCCAACCTCGCCGATCGCGAGGCGGATATCGCGCTGCGCTGGAATGGCCCGGGCACCCAGCAAAGCCTGGTCGGCCGACGCGGCGCCACCGTCGGCGCCGGCCTCTATGCCGCCACGCGCTATCTCGACAAGCATGGTCGCCCCGAAACCGTGGAAGATCTCGCTGACCATGCCGGGGTCGGCTGGTCGATTGGTGATTATTTCGGCTGGCCGTCAACGCAGGCTGGTGCCCCGGTCCTGCCGCGCCATGTCTCGTTCAAGTCGAACAGCCCGGCCTCTCACGTCAAGGGTCTGGAAGCCGGGTTCGGGGTCGGCGTGACCTCCCACCGCCTCGCCCGCAGCAGCCAGTATCTCGAGCGCATCCTGCCGGACTTTGAAAGCTCGCTGGACCTGTGGGTGGTCGCCCATGAAACCGTCCGCAAGAGCGCCCGCGTGCGCGCCGCCTACGATCACATCATCGCGCAGATGAAAGCCGACGCGGCCTATTTCAGCCGCGGCGAACCGTCGACGCTCTAGCGCCGCAACGGCGCTGTCACGACGGTCGCGCCGGGATGGCGAGAATGTTCATGGCGATGGAAACACGATCCCGCGGACCGTTGTGCGGCCGAACGGCATGCATGAGCCAGGACGGAAAGATCACCAGCTTGCCCGGCTCCGGCCTGACCCGGTGCTGGGACAATTGCTTGGTGCCGTCCTCGTCCTGAAAGACCAGGTCGGGCGCATTCATGCGCACGCTGGGAAAGCGCGGGTCCTGGGCCACGAAAAACCCGTCCTCGCTGTCGCCGCCATCGTCCAGGTAGAAGCTCGCCGACCAGAACGAGCCCGGATGGCAATGCATCTGGTTCGAGGCCGCTGCCGGCGAGACATTGGCCCACATCTCCATATCCATTTCGTAGCGGGATTGCCCCTGGGCCGCGACGACATCGCTGGTGTGACGGGCACATACCGCCATCGTCTCGCGCGCGAGGGCAATAGCGGCGTCGCCGCCCCATTCCAGCATCGAGGTGTCCGAGTGCCAGCCATTGATGTTCGAGCGTGAAATCCCGGGATGCTCGGCCCGGCGGGCGCGGACCCGCGTGAGCAGCGGCTCGATCCATGACTGGGCCTGTTGCGGCCAGACCTCGATCAGGGGCGTCGCGAACAGCCGGTTTATGCGGCTGCGCGGCGCCAGATTCCAGTCCGCCATCAGTCCTCATCCCCGTAAATTGCGACCACCGGCTCACCGCCTTCGCTCAAGCGCGCCCGGTACATGCCGGGCGTATTGAAACTCCAGGCAATTTCGCCACTGGGCGTGAGCGCGACGATGCCGCCATCGCCGCCCATCGCCGTCAGCTCGTCGCCGATGACCTGATCGCTCGCCGCCTGCAGATCGAGCCCCTGGAACTCCACGAGGGCGCAGATCCGGCTGGCGACGGTCAGGCGGATGAAATACTCGCCCGTTCCCGTGGCTGAAACACCGCAACTGGCATTGTTGGCATAGGTCCCGGCCCCGATGATCGGACTGTCGCCGACCCGGCCCCAACGCTTGGCAGTCGTTCCGCCGGTCGAGGTGCCGGCGGCAATGTTACCGGCGCGGTCCAGTGCGACCACGCCGACCGTCCCGAAGCGGTGCTCGCGGGCGTCACGATCAAGCTCGCCATGATCAACCCCGACCGGTGCCGGCGCGCCCTCGGGACGGGGCGGAATTGGCAGACCCTGGCTACCCAGCGAGCGCTCCATTGCGGCCCAGCGACGCTCGGTAAAGAAGAAGGCCGGCGGCACGATTTCCAGATCCTGTTCACGGGCAAAGGTCTCGGCCCCCTCGCCCTGCAACATGACATGGCGGGAATTGTCCATCACCGCCCGGGCCAGAGAGATCGGGTGGCGAACCTGCGTCACGCCGGCGACCGCGCCGGCCTCCAGGGTCGCACCATCCATGATCGAGGCGTCCAGCTCATTGCGACCGGCGGCGGTGAACACGGCGCCGCGCCCTGAATTGAACAGAGGGTCGTCCTCCATGCCGTGGATGACCGCCTCGATTGCGTCAAGCGAACTTCCACCGGACTCCAGAACCGCTTCACCACGAACGAGCGCGGCATTCATCGCATCGCGATACTCGGCCTCGCGCTCGGGCGTCATGGCGCCACGCTGGATGACGCCGGCACCGCCGTGAATGACAAGGGCCCAGCGGCCCTCCGATTGCGCCTGGCCGGCTGCGGTTGCAAGCAAGGCACCGGCTGCCGTGACGGCCGTCATCATGAAACGAAGCATGTGAAAATCTCCCCGTGATCCACTCACAGGTTCCCGCGACCGTGCCGGTCTGGCAAGACGTCTCAGGCGGAATTGACACACAGCGGACGCAGCCCGACCAGGCTGGCCTGTCCGGGGCCGACAGCGGCCCGGTCGAAATAGAGCTGGACACCCTGGACCGTCCAACCGCGCTGGCACCAGACGGTCCGGTACTCGGTGACGCAATCCCCGGCTTCCGCCGTCGCCGCCTCATCGGCAAATGTGTAAAGACGCACGGCTCCGACCCGCTCATCATCGGTGAAGCAGGCAGCCACGCCATTGACCCGCTCGCCGGCCCTCAGGGTCGCGGTTCCGGCGCCGGCCAGTTGACGGCGGGTCATGCGGCGGGTGCAGAACTGGGCTGTACGCGGGGATGCGCCGCGGAAAAAGGCGCGGACCTGGCAGGGCCGGTCACGGCGCACCGCAATCTGCAGCCCGTAGAAATCATGGCCCGTTTCGGCGATCAGACTGGTGTGGAAATCGGTGGTCTGGCCGACCACCATCTCCTCACCTTCGCCGATCGCACCGAACGACACCAGCATCGCCACGACAAAGGTCGTCAACATGGGTTCATCGCCTCCTGATGATGCAGACTAGGCAATCAGGACCGCTTTGTCCGCACACTCATCAATCACAAGCGCGTGCGCTGGAGGGCGATCATTCGGCACGAACTGCGCTGCCCCGGACCCGCACCGACGCGCTGGCTTCGCGCCCGGTCTCGTCGATCGCGCTGACCGAGTAGAAACCCGGCCCGGTTGGCGTCCACAACGCTTCGCCCAGCGCATTCTGTGGAACGCGTTGCCCATCCGCGTACCAGCGAAGCGGGCCCGCCGCCTGGGCCGAAAGAATGAAGCCGCGACCGGCCCGATCGGACCAGATCTCCGCGCCATCCGGCGGAAACAGGATGTGAGGCGCCGGATCCTGTTGGAAGGCCGTCAGCGTTTCGGGCAGCGCGTCCGGCAGAGCCTCGGGCGGCGCATCACCGGTCGCGCCACCAGGCTCGACCTGGCTGACACCGTCAGCGATGCGGAACAGCAGCGGCAGGGCCGCTTCCCGCCCGGTCATGCCGTCGCGCGGGGCGCCGTCAGCGCGGCCGGACCAGACGACAATCGTGTAGGGGCCGACAATGCCTGCGGCCCAGGCGTCACGAAAGCCGTAGGACGTCCCCGTCTTGAACGCGATATCGGGCGCATCCCGTGCCAACGGCGCCGGGACCCGGCCACCGGGAGGTGGCGCCCGGCGCAATACCGCCATGATCTCATCCGCCGACTCCGCTGACAGCAGCCGGAAACCGCCATGCGGGTCCCTGGAGGCCAGCTCATCCTCATACCAGACAAGCGGGCGTGCCTCGCCACCATCACCCAGCGCGGCGTAGAGGACACCGACCTGGCGCAAGGTCAGTCCCGCGCCGCCCAGCGCCACGGCCAGACCGCTGTCCTGCCCGGCCTGGCGCGGTCGCAAGGGGCGCGCTCCGGCAAAGCCGAGCGCGGCGTTGAACCGCCGCGCGCCGACACCATCCAGCGTCGTCACGGCGGGAATGTTGAGCGAATGCTGAAGCGCTTCGGCGATCGTCACGTCGCCGCGAAACCGGCGGTCGAAATTGTCGGGCTGGTAGCCGGAATAGCGACGCGGCAGGTCGGCGATCCGCGTCGCGGGCGCAGCCAGCCCATCGTCAAATGCCATGCCGTAAATGAAGGGTTTGAGCGTCGAACCGGGTGAGCGCGGCCGGTCGGTCAAATCGATCCAGCCACCCGGCCGCGACCGGCTGGCCGATCCGGCCATGGCCCGCACGGCACGGCTCTGCGTGTCGATCACCATCGCCGCAAACTGCACGTCTTCACCGGTCTCCGGCAGTTCCGTCGCGAGACGCTCTTGCAGCATTCGCTGCAGGGCGCCGTCCAGCGTGCTCACATGATCGTACTGGTCCGGCCGAGCCCGGCGCAGCTCCTCTGCCGCATGCCAGGCATCGGACGGGAAGGCGCGTCGCTGCGGCGCCGGATCACCGAGCGCATCGGCGGCCGAGGTATCGCGGGCCAGCCCGACGGTCGCCAGACGGTCCAGTACACGGCTGCGGGCCAGCACCGCCTGTTCGGGACGCCGGTCCGGACGCCGGGCCTCGGGCGATTGGGGCAGCGCAATCAGCATGGCGATCTGGTCGATGGTCAGGTCATCCGGCTCGCGACCGAAATAGGCCCAGCTGGCCGCCCGCACCCCTTCCAGATTGCCGCCATAGGGCGCCAGCGTGAGATAGTGTTCGAGTATTTCACGCTTGGTCAGGCGCAGCTCCAGCTGGATAGCGCGCGCCATCTGGATCAGCTTGGCGCCGAAGGTCCGTTCGCGCGGCTCGATCAGCCGGGCCAGCTGCATGGTGATGGTCGATCCGCCCGAGACGATCCGCCCGGCAGCCAGGCTGTCACGTGAAGCGCGGACCAGGGCCGGCAGGTCGACACCCCAGTGCCGGAAGAAGCGCTCGTCCTCGTAAGCCAGCAGGGCCGTCACAAAATCCGGATCGAGCGTGTCGATATTGGCGGGCAAACGCCAGCGGCCATCCTCTACCGGAAAGGCCCGCAACACACCGCCATCGCGATCCCGGACCACAGCCGACACCGCCCCGGCTTCCGGCAGGGGCGGTGGCAGCATGCGTTCGAGGCCGAGCAGTCCGACAAAGCCCGACAGCGTCACCAGAATGACCCAGTATGCCCGCCCCAGTCCAAACATGATCAGTCGCGCGGCGCGATCACGATGCGGCGGGTTGCCGACCGGGCATAGACATCACTGCGATACATGTCCTCGACCACGGCTCCTGGAAGCGTGTACTCACCCGGCGTCACAGCGCGGACGATATAGGCCAGCCGGCGCGGCCGGCGCTGGGTCAGGTCCAATGCTGCGGCATAGCGGTCATCCCGCGTTTCGCTCATCGACGGCGAGACGATCTGGCCGAGCCAGGCATAGGCCCCGCGCGGCGCGCCCTCGGCCGGACGGATCTCGGCCTCGATCTCGAAGCCCGGCGGCAGAAGGTCGGTCAGGATGGCCGGAATCAGACGCTGCTCGTGCGGTGACACAGTAATGTCGATGACAAGCCGATCTCCCTGAACGAGGTTTTCCAGATCGACAGCCCGGCCATCAAGACCGAGCACACGTTTTTGCACGGACAGGCCTTCGGCGGCGACGTCCGGTGCCTGGCGGGTTTCACCATGGGCCAGCTGTGTCACCCAGACAGGCCCGTCGCCCGCGGCCGTGAAGGTCAGCGCGCTATCCAGCATGTCCGGCTGCACGGTGAAGACGGGACGTTCGTTGCTCGCCGGAGCAAAAGGCCCCTCGATCACGACACTATCCGCACCGCCCGACAGGCCCTGGGCTGCCATCAACAGGAAGGCTTTCTCCTGGGTGGTCAGACGGGCGGGTTCGGGCAGATCGGTCACGACCTGTTCGGCCAGGCGTGCGACACGCTCGGCATCGCCGGCCTCGGCGGCATAGGCGACCACGCCGGCCAGGTCGCGGCGGGCGGACTGATACCAATCGCCCGGATTTTCATAGCCGATCAGCGCCTCGGCGGCGTCAAAGGCACTGAGCGACCGGGCCCGGTCACCGATCAGGTGAAGGGCGGCGCCCAATTGCGCCAGGGCGAGCGGGCTGTCGATCTCGCCGAGACGTTCGTCATGCATGTAGCGAAGGCGCGAGCGGTCAACACGGCCGGCCCGGGCCAGCACGTAAAGCGCATAGGCCGCACTCCGGTCGGACAGGCGCTCGGCCGTGTCGGTCTGGCCGCGCCAGGAATAGATGGTGGTGGTGTAACCGCTGACCCGCCAGGTCTCCTGCGCGGCGACATGTTCCAGCACCGCATAGGCCCGGTCCAGAGCCGCCTGCGGCACGGTGTAACCGGCCGCCTTGGCCCGTTCGAGGAAGTCGACGGCATAGGCGCCGATCCACGGACGGCTGCCGCGGTCGCCGATCCGCCACAGGCCGATCGTGCCGTCATTGGCCTGACGGTTGAGCAGGGTCGAGATGGCGTCCTGGATAATCACCCGCGTGTCATCCACACCGTCAATTCCGGCCGCCTGGGCCAGCGGGTCCGCCATCAGGAGCGGCATGGCGCGACTGGTGATCTGTTCGGTACAGCCATAGGGATAGCGCGACAGGGAGCGCAGGAGCGCGTCCTCGTCCAATGGTGTTGGCGAGAAGCTCAGCGTGACGTCAGACCCGCCCGGCAGATAGGCCGCCAGCGCATCAGAGCCCAGCGTCCAGCTTTCACCCGGCAACATTCGGCCACGCGTCACGGTGGAGGATGGCAGCCAGGCCGAGCGGACCTCGATCGGATAACTGCGAGACACGGCGAAATCAGCCGGTCCGGCAACATCAAGCGCCACGGAGCCCAGGCCGGCATCGGCGCCCTCAAGCGCGTAGCGACGGTCAGCGCGCTGGCCCTGGTCCAGCGGGATGGTGTCCGATGCGGTACCGGTCACGGCACCATCGGCTGTCATGGTGGTCAGATAGTCACCGGGAGCGCCGTCGACATTGTCGATGGTCAGCGTCGCCGTCGACACATCACCCGGTGCCAGGAAGCGCGGCAGGATGAGTTCGGCGGGCACATCATCACGCACCGTCAGTGGTTGGGAGAGACCGCCCACCCCGCTCTCGCTCCAGGCCACAGCCATCAGGCGCAGCTCGCCATTGAAGTCGGGAATCTCCAGAGCGACGGTGGCGCGGCCATCACGGCCGACCGAAACGGGTCCGCTGAACAGGGCCACGGTACGGGTCGGAACCACGGTCAGACCGGCCCCACCAATCTGGTCACCACCGGAGCGCACCGCCGCGGCAGCGCCCTGGTTGGGATCGAGCAGGCGACCATAGTCGTCATACAAATCAACATCGAGCGAGGACTGGCCGAAGAACCAGCTGACCGGATCAGGTGAGGCAAAGCGGGTCAGGGCCAGAATGCCTTCATCCACCGCTGCGACGGTCAGCCAGGCGCCCTCACGCACCGGCCCGTCCATAGTCACGCCCAGTTCCAGCGTCTGGCGCGGGTGGACACGCTCGGGCGCATCCAGTGTCATTTCGAATGTCCGACTGCCCATATCGACAGGCAGATAGGCGACGCCAACCGCCCGTCGCGGCGCCGGCTGGTCAACCGGATGGCGCGGTGTAAACAGGGAGACCATGGCGTAGGCGCCTGCGCCCCATTCCTCGGTGACACGGAAAGACAACTCGGCACCGCTTTCCGGAATGGTCACAGAGCGCGTCTCGATCACATGATCACTGGCGATGACGATTTCTGCCTCGCCGGCATAGGGCGGCAGCAGGCTGAGCGTGACCTCGCCACCGACCGGTGTCGGCGTGTCCGGTGTCGACAGGGCGACACGATCCGGCGCTTCGCTGCCGGCTTCTGCCGTCGCACCCCAGCCGACCCAGAAATCGGTCGAGGCTGTCTGGCCACTGGTGGCCTCGGTGACGACAAGACGGTAGCTGCCCCAGTCCAGGGCCCGGATGTCGACGGAAGTCGGCCCGTCGGCGACGCTGTTCACCACGCCCTGTTCGACCAGCACGATATTGCGCGTCCGGCGCCACTGCCAGCGGCCGGATCCGACGCGGTACCAATCGTATTCCCAGTCCACGCGCACCAATTGCCATTCCAGCGGTGTGGCGACGAGGTCACCAACCGGATCCAGGGCCACGACATCAATCGCGGTTTCGCGATTGCGCTGGGCGCGCCCGTCAAATTGCGGACGCAGGCCGAGATAGAGATCGGCCGGGCGATAAGGGATGCGCAGATCGTCTGCGACCGGCCGGCCACCCGGTTCGATGGCCGAAATCACAGCCCGCACACGCAAGGGCTGGGTGGCATCACGGCCGGCCTCGCCCAGATCTATTGACTGAACCGCGCGACCGGCACCGTCGGCCACCGTGTCGGCCAGATCACGGGTAAACTCGCGGAAAGGCTCATCGCTGCGACCGAAACGGAAGTCGGCAAATTCGGAGAACGGCGCCGGATCAACCTCGACACGGACCCGTCCCTCGACCACCAGACCTGCGCCCGGCGCACCATAAAGGAAGCGAACATTGGCTTCGATATCGCGGACTTCGCCGGCACCGATCGCCGTCGTGTCATCGCCGGACAAGGTCAGACCGACGCGTTGCGGCACGAAGTCCTCGACCGAGAAGCGGACCTGTCCGACACGGCCATAGCCGTCCATCTCGGCGACAATCCGCCATTCGCCACGTGCGGCGGTGCGCGGGACATCCCAAGCCCAGCTGACACCGCCCGCATCCGGAGCGGCGGGGAAACGGACATTGGCCGCCTCGATACCGTTGGGACCATAGACGGTGAGATCGACGGGGCGGTCAGTGACGGCGAATGCCTCGGCATCGCGCAACAGGGCAGACACATGGACCGTCTCACCGGGACGATAGATGCCGCGGTCGAGATAAACAAAGCCATCGGCTCCGTCCGGACGCTGCCGCCCCGACGTGTCCAATCCCGACAGATCGACCGGATTGCGCTGGAAATCGAGCACGGCGAAATCATTGTCGGGGCCATAGGCGGTCAGCAGGCGCGGCGCCATGGCGCCCTCGCCGCGCGTCAACGGCCCCTCAAAGCGCGCCCGGCCGCTGGCATCGGTTGTCACGCCGGCCAGAACCTCGTTGGAGCGGGCAATCAGCTCGACCCGCACACCGGAGACCGGCTGGGCGGTCTGCAGCGAGCGGACCACGAAATCGACGCCGTCATTGCCGCGATAGGCGGTCAGGGCCAGATCGGTGATCACCAGCCAACGATTGGCGCGGGCCGGCGTGCGGTAGTCGTCATCGGCCTCGGCGGCGTCAACCACGGTGATGTGATAGGCCCCCGGTGTCAGCGTACCGATGGCTTCGGCGACCGGGAAAACGGTCGTCACCGGCGTGTTCAGCAGACCTTCCGTGTCCATCTCACCGCGCCAGATGACCTCGCCGACCGCGTCAGGATTTTCCTCTTCCCCGGACCAGTAATAATCGCCGGAGGCAATGTTGGCGCCCGAGGTGATGGAGCGGAATGCAAGGGCCCGGTCATTGATGCGGCGAAGGGTGACCGCGACGCTGTCGACATTGACGGTTTCGATGGCCAGACCGTCAGCATCGAGGCGCGGCAGGATGACCCCGTCGCCGGCAATGCCGACATAGGCAGGCCGGTCGCCGAAATCGACCTCGACGGTCTCATCGACCAGCAGGCCATCGCCATTGGCCGCGGGGAAGCCGGCGCGCAGGGTCAGTGACTGCCCTTCGCCAAAACCGAGACCGCCAACGCACAGGCTCTGCCCGCTGGCATCCAGGGCGATGGGCCGTTCAGGTGTGACGGCGACGTAGGAGGCATAGTCGGCTTGGGGATCGAGCGGGTGGGTAAAGCCCAGGCACAGACGGGGCGCGTCATCTTCGACATCGATGGAATAGCGCAGGAAGGCGAACTGGCTGGGCGTGGCCTCTTCGGCGCGCGGCGCGCTGGCTTCTCGGGTCTCCAATTGCGGACCGCTTGCCGTTTCCTCGGAGCCGCCCGAACACGCTGCCAATGTCAGGGCCAAAGCCCCGGCCAACCAGACTGCATATCGCGTCGCCATCATGCCTCTCCCCTGAATGAAGCGACCGGGACCTTAGGACATGCCGTTGCGAAACGCACCCACAAACAGTCTGAAACTTTTGTGTTTTCGCGACCGCGCCGCTCGCCTGGCGGTGCAACGGGCCGAGCCGGTCAGTCGAGCGGGATGCCGCAAAGCGCTGCCAGGGCGCGCCAGGGAATAGCCGCCGAAGCGAAGCCGACGAGGATGATGACCGAACCGACCCAGTATCGTGTGCCGGGCCGTCGGGCGAGCGCGAGGAATTGGGTCAGACCCAGAGCTGCCGCCGTCACCGCCGGCAGCGTCCCCAATCCGAAGCCCAGCATGATCATCCCCCCGGAAACGGCACTGCCAGACAACAGCGCGTACAGCAGCGCCGCGTAAACCATACCGCAGGGCAATAGCCCCCAAACCAGACCCGCCAGGACCGGGCTGGCGGACCGGAAGGCTCCGCCCAGGCGCGCGCCGAGGAAACGGGTCACCCCTTGGCCGAGCCGGTCCAATCCTGAGAGTGCGGGCGCCCAACCCATGACCGACAGTCCGATATAAACAAGCACCAGCGCCCCGGCCCACCGCATGACATGGTGGGCTTCAGCGCGGTCAAAGCCGAAATAGATACCGGATCCGATCGCCGCCAGGACTGCGCCGGCGAGTGTGTAGGCGATGACCCGGCCCAGTTGGGCCAGCAGCAAGGTGCGGACCCGGTCACTGCGAGTCCCGTTCGGCGCCAGCGACAGGGTCAGGCTGGAAGCGATGCCGCCACACATGCCCACACAGTGCAGGCTTGAGGCCAGGCCCGCCAGAAATCCGCCCGCCATGCTGATCTCACCAAGCATCGCCACCACTACCCGTTTGCGCCCGCCAGGGACCGCTCTGTCCTGTCGGATCCCGACCTCGACAAAGCGATGGCAGCGTCAAAGCCCCAAAAAAAGTATGGCATATTGCCGCGACGTCCGATTGCGCTTAGTGATTGGTCATCAAGGGGGAGATGAAGATGATGGAATTGCAGCATGTCAGACGTGATGCGCCATGGAAATGGCTGCGTGCCGGCTGGCAGGACTTCGTCAAGGCGCCACAGGTTTGCCTGGCGTACGGCGCGATCTTCGTCCTGATCGGACTTGCGGTCAGCGCCGGTCTGACCAGCATCGGCCTCGCCTCTGCCATTCCGGTCGCCCTCAGCGGCTTTGCTCTGGTGGGCCCCGCCTTCGCCATCGGCCTGTACCAGGTCAGCCGGGCATTTGAGCGCGGCGAGACACCGCGTTTCCGCGTCGTCATCTCGCGCATGCCCGACCGGCTTTCCCAGATCGGTTTTCTCAGCTTGCTGCTGCTGCTTCTGCTGCTCCTGTGGGTTCGGATCGCGCAATTCCTCCTGGTGCTCATCGCGCCCGTCAGCCCGCTCGAACCCGGCCTTTTCATCGACTTCCTGTTGAGCGATGGCGCCGGACTGACACTGCTTGCGGTCGGAACACTGATTGGTGGGGTGCTGGCAACCCTCGCGTTTTCGATTTCCGTTCTGGCATTCCCGCTGTTGGTCGATCGTGATGTCGACGCCATCACGGCGCTGGTGACCAGCCTCAAGGCGGTGGCGAGCCAGCCTTTCGTGATGTTGACCTGGGCCTGGTTGATCGTATTCGCCATCGGCGCCGGAATTGCGGCGTTCGGAATCGGCCTCGCCATCACATTCCCCTGGATCGCACTGGCGTCCTGGCACGCCTATCGGGACTTCCTGCCTGCGGACTAGCCCCGCCGCCGGGTTCACGGACCCGGATCCGGGTCCTGTCCTGCGTCCGAATGCGCCGATGCATCCCGGCCCGTGCCGGGTTTGCGCGATGGCAGCGGTGCGTCATCGTCCATCAGCATTCGCTGGGCAGCGCCGTCCATGTCGTCATACTGACCCGAGCGCAGGCTCCACAAAAAGCCCGCCAGCCCAAGCGCACCCATCGCGATGGCGACCGGGATCATCCAGATCAGAACCGACATCAGCCCGCCCTCCGCGCCAGCCGCAGCGCGTTCAACGTCACCAGGACCGACGAGGCCGACATGGCGATGGCGGCAATCAGAGGCGTCACCAGCCCGGCCACGGCCATCGGCACCGCGATCGCGTTGTAGGCCGCGGCCAGACCGAAGTTTTCCAGCACCCGCCGCCGTGCGGCGCGCGACACGTCCAGCGTGACCAGACAGGCCGCGAGGCGGTCGCCCTGTAGCACGAAATCGGCCGCGGCCTGGGAAATCTCGGCCGCCGAAGCCAGTGAGACCGAGACGTGAGCAGCCGCCAGGGCCGGCGCGTCATTGATCCCGTCGCCGATCATCGCCACGACCCGGCCGTCCGCTTTCAGGGCCTCCAACCGGTCAATCTTGTCGCGCGGCTGCAGATTGGCGTGCCAATCCTCAATGCCCAGCTCAGCAGCCACAGCATTGGCCGGGCCGGTCCGGTCGCCCGACAAAAGGACGACGCCGCAACCCCGGTCCTTCAGGCCGGCAATCACTGACCTGGCGTCCGGGCGCAAACTGTCTTCGAAACAGAAACGGACCGGCGCGTCCTCGCCAACCTGCAACCAGGCTTCAGTGTGGGGATCGGAGACGGCATCGATACCCATCCATTGGGCCGCACCGAAACGGATCAGCACGCCATCGCGATCCGCCTCCAGACCGCCGCCCGGTATCTCGCGAACCCCGTCCGCGGCCGCGCCCATCCCGGCCGCATCGGCGATGGCACGGGAGAGCGGGTGACGACTGGTACGGGCCAGTCGCGCAGCCTGTTCCAGCATACCGTCCGGCACCTGGTCCTGATTGATCAGGCGCGGGCGCCCTTCGGTCAGCGTGCCGGTCTTGTCGAACACCACGGTATCAATGCCGGCGAAACGCTCCAGCGCATCGCCGGATTTCACCAGCACGCCCTCGCGATAGAGCCGACCCGACGCCACGACCTGGACGGCCGGAACCGCCAGCCCCAGCGCGCAGGGACAGGTGATGATAAGCACCGCAATGGCGTTGATGATGGCCGGACGTGCTTCGCCCCCGATCACCAGCCAGCCGATCAGTGTCAGCGCCGCCAGACCATGCACGACCGGCACATAAAGGCGTGCTGCCTGGTCAGCCAGGCGGACATAACGGGACCGGGCCTGTTCACCGGCTTCCACGAGCCGGGTGATCTCGGCCAGCAGCGAATGGTCGCGATCACTGCGCGCTTCCAGCACCAGCTTGCCGTCGAGATTGAGCATGCCGGAATAAACATCGAGCCCCGGCTTGGCGATGACAGGAGCGGTCTCGCCGGTCACAAGGGAACCATCCAGCGCCCCCTCGCCTTCACAAATGATCGCATCGACCGGAACCCGGTCACCGGCAGCGAGGACCAGACGGTCACCGGCCTTCACATCGCGGGCCGGGATGGCACGGATCCGTCCGTCGGCTTCAAGACGATTGGCGGTGGCGGCCTGCATCGCCGCAAGGCCGCGGGCCGCCTCACCAGCCCGGGCGCGCAGGCGCATGTCGAGAAAGCGGCCAATGAGCAGGAAAAAGAGCAGCATGACGGCGGCGTCGTAATAGGTCTGGCCATGACCGATAAAGGTCTCCCAGACCGACAGGCCGCAAGCCAGCAAGACCGCCAGGGAGATCGGCACGTCCATGTTGACGTGACCACCGCGCAGGGCCGTCAATGCCGAGCGGAAGAAGGGCTGGCCGGCAAAGGCTGCGACCGGCAGGGCGATCAGGGCCGAGCCGCGATGCATCAGGGCTTGCAGGCTGGCGCTCATCTCCTCGCCGCCAGCCCAGACCGAGATCGAGAGCAGCATGACATTGGCCATCCCGAACCCGGCAACCGCGAGTGCATAGAGCAGTTTGCGCTCGTCTTCCTTTTGCGGATCGGCCTCGCTTTCCGGTTCATAGGGCGTCGCCGGATATCCGAGGCGCCCCAGCGTCTCGACATATTCGCGCGCAAGGTCTGCAGCGCCTTGCCAACGCAGGTTCAAGCGACCGGTGGACAGGTTGAGACGGGCGTCGGTGACACGCGGATCAGCTTTCAGGCCGCCTTCAATGCGGGCAATACAGCCGGCACAGGTAGCGCCGCGGACCAAAAGGTCGAGGCTGGCCTGGCCATCACTTTGTCGCACGAATGCCTGCGGGTCGGCATGGCCCGCCAAGGCGGCTCCGGAAACTGACGCGCTCATCGCAGCCTCAGGGCGTGCACCATCTCGAACGGCGGCCCGTCGACCGTGTGCACACGCAATCGCCAGTCGCCGGCATCACCGCAAGGCAGCGTCGAGCGGTAGACACCCGGGCGCGCTTCGGCAAAATCAAGATCACAGTCGGCCCCGGTATCTGCCGGGTGGATCAGCCGGGCGGCGAGGTCGAGCCCCGTAACCGGCACACCGTCCGCATCATCGATGGCCAGGACAAGATCGCCCTCGACCAGATTGACCCGCGCCGACCAGCCCAAGGCCGCTTGCGCGTCCCGGCGGTCGAGGGTCTCGTTGTAATTCAGGCCCTGCACATAGGAACGCGGCACGTCCTCGCCGGGATGGCTGGACAGGGCCAGCGTCACGAACGTCGCGTTCACACCGATGGTGACACCGAAAAACAGCAGGATCAGGATCAGGACGTGCCAGCCACGCAGCGGGTTGAACGGATTTCGCATGGCTCAGTCGGCTCCCGTGATCAGGACGGATCGTGTTGACGCGCTCTCTCCGGTCGCCGGGTCGGTGACCCGGAACCGGAACTCCTCGCGCGGACCATCGATCTCCGCCCGCGGCAGGGTCAGGTAGATGACGAAGTCCTGTGTGGTGTCGGCGCCGACCGACAATTGCCCGGGCGCATCCGCCGGAGCGCCCAGAACGCGGGTCTGGAATGCGGCGTCGCCGTCGATGGCAAGCTGAAGCACGCGCGGGGTAGTCGCCTTGTTGATAACGGTCAGCGAATACCCGTTCCGCACCGAACCATCAGACAAGCGCACATAATTGGGATTGCGGTCGCGCTGGGAATTCAGGTCGAGCTCGGTGCGCATGACCAGACCAGCCAGCATGACCGAACTCACGATCGCCAACGTCACTGCATAGACCAGCGTACGTGGTCGCATGAACCGGTAGCGCGGCTTCTCACCCGCCACGAAGCGGTCGATATTGTCATCGGTTTCATAGGTGATCAGCCCCGTCGGACGGTCGACCTTGGCCATGATGTCATCGCAGGCATCAATGCACAGAGCGCACTGGATGCATTCCAGCTGGGCACCGTCGCGGATGTCGATCCCCATCGGGCAGACCGCCACGCACTGCTTGCAATCGATGCAGTCGCCGCGATTGTCCCAGCTGTCGTTTTTCTTGTGGGCGCCGCGCGGTTCGCCGCGATCGACGCGGTAGGTGACATTCAGCGCTTCCCGGTCCGTCATCGCAGCCTGGATGCGCGGCCACGGACACATATAGGTGCAGACCTGTTCGCGCATGGTGCCGGCCAAGGCATAGGTGGTGAAGGTCAGCACACCGGCGAAAACATAGGAGGATGGCGCAGCTGTTCCGGCGAAGAAATTCGCCAGCGTGTCCCAGGCATCGTGGAAATACAGGATCCAGGCTCCGCCTGTGGCGAAGGCGATCAGCAGCCAGACCGCGTGCTTGCCGACCTTTCGCCACGCCTTGTCGACTGTCCAGCCAGCGCGGTCCAGCTTGATCCGGGCATTGCGGTCGCCCTCGAACAGGCGCTCGACCATGATGAAGAGATCGGTCCAAACGGTTTGCGGACAGGCATAGCCGCACCAGACCCGTCCAAACAGGGCACTGGCGAGAAACAGGCCCAGCGCGGCAATGATCAGCAGGCCGGTGACGTAATAGATTTCCTGCGGCCAGATCTCGATGAAGAAGAAGTAGAAACGACTGCCGGCGAAATCGATCAGGACCGCCTGGTCAGGCGCCCCCTCACCCCGGTCCCAGCGCAGGAAGGGAACCAGATAATAGACCCCCAGCGTTATCGCCATTACCGCCCATTTGGCCAGGCGGAATTTGCCATGCGCCAGCTTGGGATAGATCGGCTCGCGCTTCTTGTAGAGCTCGCGCGTCTCGGCCGCATTGACGGCTTCGGCCTGCGACCGGGGAATGCCGGCCGCGGCCTGTTGCTGGTCAGTTGGCTGGGTCATGTCGGTTTCATACAGCAGCCGGATCGCGGCTCACATGCGACTTACTGCCCGGTGGGACGCTCTGACGCATCCTCGCCGCCTCCCAGGAGGAACACATAGGCCGCCATCGCATCGATGGTCGCCTCGTCGAGACGGCCATCCCAGGCCGGCATGACGCCATAGGGGCCGCGATGGATGCTGGCCATGACCTGCTCGCGGCTGCCGCCATAGAGCCAGTCCTGGTCGACCAGGCTGGGGGCTCCCTGGGCCCGGTCGCCGCTTCCGTCCGCCATGTGGCAGCTGGCACACTGGGCGTCGTAGATGACGCCTCCGCGCGCGATCGCGTCGCTGTCTGCTTCTCCACCCGAAAGCGACAGGACATAATCCGCCGCGTCGGCGATCTCGCTGCGCGTCAGCAATTCATCACGCCCGAAAGCCGGCATTTGCGAGAAGCGCGTATCCGGATGCTCGGCGCGGATGCCGACGGTCAATGTGGTGCGGATCTCGTCATAACTGCCGCCCCAAAGCCAGATGTCGTCATTCAGGTTGGGATAGCCGACAAATCCCTGCGCGCCCGTACCGTGACAGGTGGCGCAATTATCGCCAAACACCGCCTCACCAGCGGCGAAAACAAAGCCGAGCAGCTCGGGGTCATTCTCGATCTCGGTGATCGAGGCGCCCTCCAGAGCGGCAAATCCGTCTGCCCGCTCGGCCGCCAGCGCATCCAGCGCCAGTGCGACATTGGCACGCTCGGAATGGTCGCGCAGGCCGCGGGTGTGATCGGTCTCGCCGGCCAGTCCCGGCAGCGCCGGCCAGGCCGGCATGAAGACCCAATAGACCACGGCCCAGGCAATGCAGGCGTAAAAGACATACAACCACCAGCGCGGCAGGGGCGTGTCGAGCTCCTTGATACCATCCCATTCGTGGCCGGTCGTCTCGGTTCCGGAATGCGCGTCGGTTTCGCGCTTTTCTTCATGCTCGGACATGGGTCTCGTCCTCGGTCTCGCCGGCACAAGCCGGAGCGTCATTTTCAACAAGTGGAGCATTGGCCGCGGCGTCGAACCGGGCCTGATTGCGCGGCCAGAGCGCGTAAACCAGAGCCGCACCGAACAGGCCGACAAAGACCAGAAGGCCCCAGGTCTGCGCGAAAGTTGAGAGGATTGCGTACATCGCCCTACCTCAGATTTTCATCGGCTTCGGCCTCATAGGTGGAGAAATCCACCATCGTACCGAGGACCTGGAGATAGGCGATGAGCGCATCAAGCTCGGTCACCTGGTCCGGATTGCCGTCAAAGTCCCGCATCACCGCTCCCGGATAGCGCTCCTGGAAGCCGTCATAATCATCGGCAAACGGATCCAGCTGGGTCTCGACGTCCGACACCGCCGAAGCGAGCATCGTGTCGTCATAGGGCACTCCGACCGTGCGCAGGGCGCGCAGATTGGCCTCGACATTGTCGAAAGCGAGCCCGGACGTTTCCAGGAAGCCATAGGCCGGCATGATCGACTCCGGCACCACCGATTGCGGCCGCCGCATGTGATCGCGATGCCATTCGTCGGAATACTTGCCGCCGACGCGCGCCAGATCCGGTCCGGTTCGCTTCGAGCCCCACTGGAAGGGGTGGTCATACATGCTCTCGGCCGCCAGCGAGTAGTGACCATAGCGTTCGACCTCGTCGCGCAGCGGGCGGACCATTTGCGAGTGGCAGTTATAGCACCCCTCGCGAACATAAATGTCCCGGCCCAATTGCTCGAGCGGCGTATAGGGCCGCATGCCGTCGACCTCCTCGATCGTCGAGTCGAGGTAGAAGAGCGGCGCGATTTCGACGATGCCGCCGATCGAGACCGTCACCAGAACCCCGACCGTCAGGATCAGCGAGTTCTTTTCGAAGAGCGATTTGTGAAGATCGCTCCAGAGAGATTTTTTCCCTGACATGAGGACCTCCTATTGCGCCGTCTGGAGTGAAGGTTGGTCGACGACGTCCTCATCGACCTCGGTCACATCGCCCTTGATGGTGCGATAGACATTGTAGGCCATGATGAGGGCACCCGCGAGGAAGAGAAGCCCGCCGACAGCCCGGATGATGTAGGAGATATGCATCTCCTCGACCGTCTCCACGAAGGAGTATTCCAGGAAGCCGAGGCTGTCATAGGCCCGCCACATCAGGCCCTGCATGATGCCGGCCGCCCACATCGAGGTGATGTAGAGCAGGATGCCGATCGTCGCGACCCAGAAGTGCCAGTCGATCAGGGCCTTGGAGAACATGCCCTTGCGCTTCCACAGCCACGGAACGAGGCAGTAGATGGCACCGAAGGAGACGAAGCCGACCCAGCCGAGCGCTCCGGAATGCACGTGACCAACGGTCCAGTCGGTATAGTGCGACAAGGCGTTCACGGCACGGATCGACATCACCGGACCTTCGAAGGTCGACATGCCGTAGAAGGCAACAGACATGACCAGCATGCGCACGACCGGGTCGGTGCGCAGCTTGTCCCAGGCGCCCGAGAGCGTCATCAGTCCGTTGATCATCCCGCCCCAGGACGGCATCCACAGCATGATCGAGAAGGTCATGCCCAGCGTCTGCGCCCACTCCGGCAGCGCCGTGTAGTGCAAGTGGTGCGGCCCGGCCCAGATGTAGATGAAGATCAGCGACCAGAAGTGGATGATCGACAGGCGGTATGAATAGACCGGCCGGTTCACCCGCTTGGGGATGAAATAGTACATGATCCCGAGGAAACCGGCGGTCAGGAAGAAGCCGACCGCGTTGTGGCCGTACCACCACTGGATCAAGGCATCCTGCACGCCGGCAAAGGCGGAGTAGGAGTGCGAACCCACCCAGGAGACCGGCACAGCCAGGTTATTGATCACATGCAGCAGGGCAATCGTGACAATGAAGGCCAGGTAGAACCAGTTCGCCACATAGATATGCGGCTCCTTGCGCTTCCACAGCGTGCCGAGGAAGACCAGCAGATAGACCACCCAGACCAGCGTCAGCCAGATGTCGGCATACCATTCCGGCTCGGCGTATTCCCTGCCCTGGGTGATGCCGGCCACATAGCCCGACGCGGCCATCAGAATGAAGAACTGATAGCCCCAGAACACGAACCACGGCCAGATCCCACCCGCGATCCGGGTCCGGCAGGTGCGCTGGACGACATAGAAGGACGTCGCGATCAGCACATTGCCGCCGAAGGCAAAGATCACAGCCGAGGTGTGCAGCGGGCGCAGGCGTCCAAAGCTGGTGAAGCCGAATTCTTCGATGTTGAGAACCGGGAAGGCCAGTTGGAAGGCGATGACGACGCCGACCAGCAATCCCACCACGCCCCAGAACATCGACGCAATCACGCCGGCCTTGATCAGGTTCTCGTTGTACTCGCGCTCATCAGTGATGACACCGCCGCCGGCGATCGAGCCGACCAGCAGGAATATACCGGTCAGGAAGCCGCCGAGCAGAAGCCAGGCCTGCCCTTTCATCGCGGCGTCCGGTGCATAGGCAGCCGCAAAGAGCGACCACAGGGCGCCCAATACGGTGATGAGGAGTACGATGGCTGTGTTCGGGTCGGATCCGGCCCGTCGTAGCCCTTGAGCGGAATTCATGTGTGCCCCCGGTTTGGCTTTCATTTTCCGGGTGTAGCGCAGTTTCCCACAAAATATCTACGGCAATTTGTCGCGCATCCCCGACAATCCCGGCGCCACACCTCGAAGGGCCAGCCTAACACGAGAGCCGTCCGTTCCAAGAGGCCACCAGATAACCGGATTTGCGGTTCGCTCCGGTTTCTGGTTGATCGGCTCATCGAACCCGTCAACCTTGGTCCCAACAAGCCGCCAAGACGGCTGACCAACGGGAGAGAGATCATGAGCTGGGCCCTGTCCATCGACCGCAAGACCATTACCGACGTCGCGATTGTGGAGGCGCCACCGCGCATCCTCGCCAATGGCGAAGTCCGCCTCGCTGTCGACAGTTTCGCGCTGACCGCCAACAACATCACCTATGCCGCTTTTGGCGATGCCATGCGCTATTGGGACTTCTTTCCGGGCGATGACGGTCGCTGCCGGCTGCCGGTCTGGGGTTTCGCCGACATTGCCGAGAGCCGGGTCGACGGCCTCACCGCCGGTGAGCGCATCTATGGCTATTTCCCCGCTGCATCGGAACTGATTGTCCGCCCGGGCAAGGTGACGCCGGCCAATTTCGTCGACACGTCCGAGCACCGCGCCGAACTGGCGCCGGCCTACAACAACTATGTCCGCTGCGCCGCCGATCCCGGTTGGTCATCCAAGGGCGAAGCTGCGCAGATGGTGCTGCAGCCGCTCTTCATCACCGCCTGGCTGCTCGACTTCTTCCTGCGCGATCCGGACAATGGCCTCACCGAGGCCCCGGTCCTCTTGACCAGCGCCTCCAGCAAGACCGCCATCGCCCTCGCCTTTGCGCTCAAGGCTGGCGGCGGTCGCCAGGCGATCGGCCTGACTTCGAAGGGCAATGCGGAATTTGTCTCGGGCTTGGACCTGTATGATTCTGTTGTGACCTATGACGCGCTCGACGCACTCGATCCGGCGGCGCCGGCCGTGATCGTCGACTTTGCCGGCGATGCCGATCTCAACCGCAAGCTCCATGAAGGCTTGGCCGGCCAACTCGCCGCCAATATCCGGGTCGGCGGCGCCCATTGGGAGCAATCCGCACCGCCCCGAGACCTGCCGCCGCCGAAGCCGCAATTCTTCTTTGCACCGGACGCGGCACGCACCCTCATCAAGCAATGGGGACCGGAAGCGTTCGACCAGCGCTACAAGGGCGCCTGGCGCAAATTCGCCGACGCGGCTCCGGGCTATTTCGACTTCCGCAGCGAAGCGGGTAGCGAGGGAGCGCTGTCGGTCTACAAGTCCCTGCTGGACGGAAAGGCCAAGCCGCGGGACGGGATCAGTATCAAGGTGTGATCAGGTGGGTCGCCCTTGAGCTCGAGAACCTGATACGGCTCGCTGGCTGACAAGGGGTCTTGGATGATTGCGCTCGACGCACGCGAAAGGATGTGCCCCGGAAGCTGTGGGGAATTCCCCCAGACAGGTCCTCGCCCTTGATGGCCGAGGTGGATCGCCGCACAGCGGCGAGACGGAGTGGGTGATCGGCCGTCGGTGCCGGAACGCTGCCGCGCTTCACCCGATCCGACCCGAGGCTGTGCCTCGACCCACCTTCCCTTGTCTGGGGAAGGACCTGTGTGAGCCGATTTATCCCCCGCACAACCCACACAAACCGTCATCCTGACGTAGGTCAGGACCCAGATTCGCAGGACCGGTTTCACCAAGCCGAGCAACGGCTTCGCGTCGCAATCCGGGTCCCGATTGTCATCGGGATGACGCTGTGTGGGGTGGGGATAGAGACAAACTTGTCCGCCCCCTCGCCCGGTGCCCCATAATGCCTTCGGTTTTCGGGACGGGAGGCACGAGCTCAGTCACTTGTGCCCGGAAACGAACGGAGCCTGTCCGGGCAACGGTGTGACAGCCGATATGCGCTGGCAGGGCGTGCGACCAGGTCGCGGGGCACTAAACGACCGACCCCATCTACCTGTCGCGTTGGAAACGGGGTGGAGACAGCCCGGGAAATCTCCGAGAGCGGGATGCCGAGGACACCACGGACACCGCCTACCAGCCAAACGGACACCCCGGTGTCCACCGGCATCCCGTTCCCTCCCATCCTCCGGCGCATTGGCGTGCGGAGACGAAGGTGTGTGCCGTGGTCCCAGCCTCTTCGCACCCACACCGGCGTCATCCCACGGTCGCGGCCACGCCGCGATCCGGGGGACCTGCGCTTCCCCGCCGAACGGGTGGACGAGGTCCCCCGGACAAGCCGGGGGATGACGGTGGTGAAGTATTGGAGGGACTAAAAGCCGGCGTAATGCGCACGCGCGCCCATAAATCCCTTGCCGGATACGGCCCGCTGGCTGACCAGGAATCAATGGCTCAGGCTACGCCTGGGCGCCGAAGATTGGCGTAAGCTTCTGTTTTTTTGACAAAAATGAGCGTCAAGAAAGTTTGAAGCATGCGTCACTTGCGCAGAAAGCGTTGTAACCACTCCAAAACCACCCACAAGAGAAATGCGACAAGACCGACTAGCGTCATGCCCCACGCAAATTCCGAAATCCCGTTACTGTAACAACCATCTAAATACCTGAACTCACATCGTATTGGTACCGCTCCCGTGGCCAAAAAAAGTATCATCCCGGCCGTTAGGAAGAGTGATATTAGGAATTTCGACGTGATCGACACCTCGCCCATCGCACCGCGCGACAGAAGGTACTTTTTCAGGCCCACCGGCCCAAACGAGTGAACTGCTGAAACAGACAAAGAAAGTGACGACAAAAAGCCGACCAGCACAAAAACAGGAAGCAGGCCCCCAATTTCAAATTTATAAAAATTCGCCACAAGAGCGAATGCAAAATGAACACAAAAGCTCAATGCCATGGTCGAATTCGAATTCAACATGGATTCACCTCCCGCTTTTGAATAGATCCAGTTTAGTTAGGAAGCCTATCGCTCATGCCCCAGTTATTCACTACTGCGGTGGCATCCTCGACAACCGAAAGCAAAAACAACCTGGCCCCGGACCGGGAATGATCGGGTTGGGTTCACACCGTTGCCCCTCCAAGCGACCAAAAAAGCCCCTTCGCCCTGTCCCCGACAGCCCCGCTAGAGAATGCTCTGACCCGTCTTCTGCCAATCAGCCATGAAGGCTTCCAGGCCCTTGTCGGTCAGCTGGTGCTTGACCAGGCCTTTCAGGACTGAGGGCGGAGCGGTGGCGACGTCGGCGCCGATCAGGGCGCATTGCTGGATGTGGTCGGCCGAACGGATCGAGGCGGCCAGGATCTGGGTGTCGAAGGCGTAATTGTCGAAGATCAGGCGCAGATTGGCGATCAACTCCATGCCGTCAACGCCAAGATCATCGAGGCGGCCGATGAAGGGCGAGACATAGGTCGCTCCGGCCTTGGCGGCGAGCAGGCCCTGATTGGCGGAAAAGCACAGCGTGACATTGGTCTGGATATTCTCGGCGGTCAGCGCCTGGCAGGCCTTGAGGCCTTCAAAGGTCAGCGGCAGCTTGACCACGACATTGTCGGCCAACTCGGCCAGTCTCTTGCCTTCGGCAATCATCGTCGGTGCATCGAGCGCGGTCACTTCGGCGCTGACCGGGCCCTCGACCAGATCACAGATTTCCTTGACCACTTCGAGGAAGTCCCGACCTGATTTGGCAATCAGGGAGGGGTTGGTGGTCACACCATCGACCAGACCGGCTTCGGCCAGCTCGGCGATTTCTGCGGTTTCGGCCGTGTCGACAAAGAATTTCATGATGCGCTCCTCGCGGTCGGTCAGTGTATTTCGTTGCCGTTACCGGTAACGGCCGGATGTGACATTTCAAAGCCCGATGGGCAGATCAGCTCAGTAGCCCGCCAGTTCGACGCGGAAGCCGGCCGCCTGCAGCGCCGCCTGGATCCGGTCCATATGGGCGCCGTCCTGCGCCTCCAGCGAGATGTCGATATAGGTCACCTTGGCCGGCAGGTCGGAAAAGGTCTTGTGATAAGCGACATCGGTGACATTGCCACCGGCCGCCGAGATGATTTCCGAGACGGCAGACAATTGGCCGGGAATGTCGACCAGCTCGATGCGGAAGCGAGCCAGCCGGCGCGACCGGGCCAGATCGCGCAACAGCAAGGACGACAAAAGCCGCGTATCGACATTGCCGCCGGACAGGACCAGGCCGACCTTCTTGCCGGCAAAGCGCGCCTTGTTGGCCAACACGGCCGCCAGACCGACCGCGCCCGCCCCTTCAGGCAGCACCCGCATCTGGGCGATGAAGAGATTGAGGGCGTGCTCGATCTGGCGCTCGTCGACCAGCAGGACATCATCGAGCACGGTTTTCAGGATGGCGCTGGTGAGCGTCCCCGGCTCACGCACGGCGATGCCCTCCGCCAGGGTGAAACCGCCGACCGGCCGGTCGGTGCCGTGAAAAATATTGGCGAAGGCCGGGAAGAGGTCGGACTGCACGCCCACCAGTTCGATCTCCGGCTTGATCCGCCTTGCGGCCAGTCCGGCCCCGGCCGCCAGCCCGCCGCCGCCGACCGGGAAGACCAGCACATCCAGGTCGGGCTGGTCCTCCAGCATCTCCATCGCCACCGTGCCCTGCCCCGCCAGCACGACCGGATCGTCGAACGGGTGGATGAACACGGCGCCGCTGGACGTCGACGCCGCGACAGCGAGTGCCTTTGCGGCATCAAAGTCCTCTCCGGCCAATTCGACCTCGGCTCCCAGCGCCCGCGTGGCATTGACCTTCACCGTCGGCGTTCCGATCGGCATGTAGATCCGCGCCGCGATGCCCATCGCCCCGGCACTGCGAGCCACGCCCTGGGCATGATTGCCGGCTGAGGCCGCGACCACGCCGCGGCGGCGCTCATCCGGACTGAGGGCGGCCAAGCGGGCAAAAGCGCCGCGCTCCTTGAACGAGCCTGTGACCTGGAGGTTTTCCAGTTTGACCTTCAGCTCGCAGCCCGCACTCGCGGACAGGACCGGCGATGCGATCATCGGCGCGCGCAATATACCGCCAAACCCGTCCCGCCGCAGGGCATCGACATGGTCGAACGCGGCGGAGAGCGCGGCGGCGTCCTCGGCTGGGCAGTGTGGCAAAGAGGCGGTCAGCGACATGGGTGGTCTCCGGAATACCGCGCAGAAAAAACCCCGCTCCTGTGACCAGGAGCGGGGTGAAACGGCACGATACCTAAGTCAAAGGGGTCAGGTCGTGGCTGTCATCGCTCCTGTTGGCGCCATGACGGTGGTAATCGAAATGATGGGAAGACGGCGCACGGCAGGGATCGGCGCGCAGTGGCGCGCCACCCCGGTCATCTGCACGTTTTTGCCTGCCAACAGACGCATCGCGCCCTTCTCCAACAAAATTTCACCAGCAACATGCCCGCGCCCGCAAGGTCTGTCCAGTGGCAAACCGGACGCCTTCCACCTAGCCTGCCGCCTCATAGGCCTGTTTGAGCCAACCGATCACTTCCGCGTCGACCGCGGCCGGTCCATCGAGGCGGACACGATGCGTGCACATGGCATTGAACGAGCCCGACGCCTCGAGCCGACCGGCCGGCTCGACCCCCTTGAGATTGAGGCCAAGATCGACCCGCGTCTTGGTCGAGGGCTGGATCAGGCCGAACTGCTTGGCCCGGCGCAGCGAGACATAGGCCTTCTTTGGAGCAAGCTCGACATCGCCGCCAAAGCCGGTCGCGGCGGAGGTCAGGGCGTCATAGATCGGACGCAGACCGGCCTTGCCGCCCGCATATTGCGCTTCGACCAGATCCGTGGCGGCAGCCGGGGCCGAGACGCCCCCGCTCTTCACTTCATGCGCCACCAGATTGGCAAAGCCGTGGGTCATGCCGTGTTCGGTCTTGAGCAGCTTGACCATCTCGCCATGCTTTTCCAGACCGCTCGCCTTGACGATGGCGACCCAGTCGCCGAGCGGCTTGCCGGTCTTTTCCGGCATGTTGGCGATCATTGACCGCGCCATGTCTTCCGGTGATGCAGCCATGATCAGGCCTCCTCTGTGGCCGCAGGAATTTCAGACAGGTCCGGCGCCCGCTCAAGCGGCCAATTGCTCGACAGCGCCGCCTTGGGCGTCATCGGCGCCATCAAGGAAAACATGAACAGCATCATCCGCCCGCCCATGGTCGCCTTGCCGGTCTCGACCAGTGCCTTGAGGTTCTCACAGATGAACTTCGCGCCCTGGGCCATCTGCTTCTCGGACTTGGAGACCTCGTCGGCCGCCGAATGCTCATTGATCAGCGTGAACTCGACCCCGCCTTCGACCTCCTTGAGGACATAGCGCACGATCGAAACCGGATCATCCGACGTCGTAAAGCGGAAAGTGTGGGCATAGCGGTGCGGCGGTTCGAACTCGATCACCTTGCCCATCACCAGCGTGTGCTTGCCGTCCGGCGTACGCATGGCAAAGGCTGCGCCCTCGCCCAGGCCGGGCGTGTCATACTGACCGTTGAAGAAAAAGGGCATCGGCCGGTCTGTGCGGATCAGCTCCGACCAGACCTGGTCAATCGTCGCCCGGATCACGACCCGGTACATGGATGTCCGGATCTCTCCGGGCAGGCTTTTGGCTTGTGGTTCACTCATCCTGGCTCCCCCTTCGTGTGAGCAATTTCGTCCGCCTCCGACGCATCGCCGTCGCGGGCACGGCGTTGTTCGGCGAGATACTTGATATCCAGCATGCGACCGGACCAGAGCGCGGAATACTCGCTCGTCCACCGGTCATGGATCATCTGGATCGGCACGGCATTCATGTAGAGATGCCGCGTCCGCCCCCGCTTGTCCGAGATGATGAGACCGGCCTCTTCCAGAACGGTCAGATGGCGCATCACCGCGATCCGGCTGACATCGAAACGGCTGGCAACCGCCCCGACCGAGCATCCCGGCTCATTGCGGACGATATCGAGCATCTCGCGCCGCGTTGTGCTGGCGAGCGCCTGAAAAACCGCATCCATCGTGTCCGGAGACATCATCCCATCACCTCATGTAATGAATGTATTACATATTAGGTTCAAATTGGCAAGCCATAGCGGAAATAACGACTCTCATCCGACAAAAACCGTGCAAATACCTTACATATTTTGGATGCATTGAGTCTTTCTGGACAGGACATCTCGCCAGGGATGATTGTCTTGGTAACTGTGACTTGGAGACGCCACACTGTCGAAATCGACCGAGACTCGTTTTGATATGGCGCCCGGCGCGGACCCGCCCATACATGACTTGTCAGCCAGTGGGCCGTATCCGGTTCTTGAGCTCAAGGGGCATGCCCGCGAAGCGGCGCCTGCGGCGCCCTTGACCTCAAGAACCGGATACGGCTTTCTCCCGGCAAGTCATGTATGCCGGCGTGTGCGCACCGCGCGTCTGGCCGACGCAGGCCAAGGCGGACGAGATCACATAATCCCGCCCCTGCGACTTCCCTCTCCCCTGGGAGAGGGTCAGGGTGAGGGGTAAATCCCTGTGTCGGCGAGGTGACCGAAAACCTCGTCCGCGCCCCGATCCGGTCTCCCTTGCCGCCGACCTCAAAACGCGTCACCCTCTGCTTTCGCAGTGCAACATTTCGCTTCCATCGGCCGCGCGAAGCGGTTTGTATGGTAACGTTACCAGCGCGCTGACCGGCGCGCGCCACCCCTGACCCTATCGGGAGACGCCGCGTGCCCACCGAAAAACTCCTCGTCGCCAATCGCAGTGAAATCGCTATCCGCATCATGCGCGCCGCCACCGAGCTCGGCCTGCGCACGGTCGCGATCTATGCCGAGGAAGACAAACTCGCTTTGCACCGTTTCAAGGCGGATGAGAGCTATCGGGTCGGTGCCGGTCTGGGCCCGGTGAAAGCCTATCTGGATATCGACGGCATCATCGCGATTGCCAAGAAGTGCGGCGCGACGCTGATCCACCCTGGCTATGGCTTCCTGTCGGAGAACCCCGATTTCGCCGAGGCCTGCGCCGCGGCCGGCCTGACTTTCATCGGGCCGTCACCAGACGTCATGAAATCCCTTGGCAACAAGGTCGCCGCCCGCAACATGGCGGTCGAGGCCGAGGTGCCGGTTGTGCCGGCTACCGGTCCCCTGCCCGACGCACCGGATGACTGGGCGTCGATGGCTGAGGCTGTTGGCTATCCGCTGATGCTCAAGGCCAGCTGGGGCGGCGGTGGTCGCGGCATGCGGGTGATCGAGGATGCCAGCGAGCTGCACGCCCAGGCCGAAGCCGGACGCCGTGAGGCCGAGGCGGCCTTCGGCAATGGCGAAGTCTATCTGGAAAAACTCATCCGCAAGGCGCGCCATATCGAGGTCCAGATCCTCGGCGACAGTCACGGTAATCTGGTCCACCTCTATGAGCGCGACTGCACCGTCCAGCGCCGTAACCAGAAAGTCGTCGAGCGCGCCCCGGCGCCGGACATGGGTGAGGACACTCGCGCCGCGATCTGCGAGGCCGCCCTGCGCCTGGTGCGCCATGCCGGTTATTGCGGCGCCGGAACGGTGGAATTCCTGCTCGATGCCGAGACCGGGAAATTCTACTTCATCGAGGTCAATCCACGCGTCCAGGTCGAGCATACCGTGACCGAGGAAGTGACCGGGATCGACATTGTCCGCGCCCAGATCCAGATCGCCCGCGGCGGCCATATCGGCAATGAGCGCGAAACCGGCGTTCCCGAGCAGTCGAAGATTGTCCTGCACGGCCACGCCCTGCAATGCCGGGTCACGACGGAAGACCCGCAGAATAATTTCACCCCGGATTATGGTCGCATCACCGCCTATCGCGGCGCCACCGGATTCGGCATTCGGCTCGATGGCGGCACCGCCTATTCCGGCGCCGTTATCACCCGCTATTTCGACAGCCTGCTGGAAAAGGTCACGGCCTGGGCGGCGACACCGGAAGAGGCTGTACGCCGGATGGACCGGGCGCTGCGCGAGTTTCGCATTCGCGGCGTCTCGACCAATATCGCCTTCCTGGAAAACGTCATCAATCACCCCGATTTCGTGTCGGGCAATATCACCACCCGCTTCATCGACACCACGCCGGCCCTGTTCGACTTTCCCAAGCGCCGTGATCGCGCGACCCGCCTGCTCGGCTTCATCGCCGACGTGTCAGTCAACGGAAACCCGGAGGTGGCCGGCCGGCCGCTGCCACCATCCCACGCCGTCACGCCGGTACCACCGTCCAGCACCGGAAAGGCGCCTGACGGCACCAAGCAATTGCTCGACCAGCTGGGCCCGGAGGGATTTCGCGACTGGATGCTGGCGCAAAAGCGCGTGCTGATCACCGACACCACGATGCGCGATGGTCACCAATCCTTGCTGGCGACCCGCATGCGCTCGCACGACATGGTGCAGGTGTCGGAAGCCTATGCTGAACACCTGTCCGAGCTGTTCTCGATCGAATGCTGGGGCGGTGCGACCTTTGATGTCGCATTGCGCTTCCTCAAGGAGGACAGCTGGGACCGTCTCGCCGATCTGCGCCAGCGCATGCCCAACGTCATGCTGCAGATGCTGCTGCGCGCCTCCAACGCCGTCGGCTACACCAATTATCCCGACAATGCCGTCGACCTGTTTGTGAAACAGGCGGCCGAGACCGGGATCGACGTCTTCCGGGTGTTCGACAGTCTCAACTGGGCCGACAACATGAAAATCGCCATGGAGTCAGTGCTCAAGACCGACCGCCTGTGCGAGGCGGCGATCTGCTACACTGGCGATCTGGGTCATGCCGAGCGGCCAAAATACCAGCTCGACTATTATCTCGGCCTCGCCCGTGAGCTCAAATCCGCCGGCGCCCACATCATCGGCATCAAGGACATGGCCGGCCTGTGCCGTCCGGCCCAGATCCGCACCCTGGTCAGCGCCATCAAGGACGAGACCGGCCTGCCGGTGCACTATCACACCCACGACACGTCGGGCATTGCCGCTGCAACGGTTCTGGCGGCCTGCGAGGCGGGTGCCGATGCTGTCGATGCCGCCATGGACAGTTTTTCCGGCCTGACCTCACAGCCCAATCTCGGCTCGATTGTCACGGCGCTGGGCGATACCGATCGCGCCACCGGGATCGATCCGGCGGTGATCCGTCGCTTCTCGGATTACTGGGAAGACGTGCGCACCCAATACGCCGCTTTCGAGCCGGACCTGCGGGCAGGCGCATCGGAAGTCTATCTGCACGAAATGCCGGGCGGGCAATTCACCAATCTGAAGGAACAGGCCCGCTCGATGGGGTTGGCCGAGCGCTGGCATGAAGTCGCCAAGATGTATGCTGCGGTGAACATGATGTTCGGCGATATCGTCAAGGTGACGCCCTCCTCCAAGGTCGTCGGCGACATGGCGCTCTACATGGTGTCATCCGGCCTGACGCCAGAGGATGTGCTGGATCCCGATACAGAGATCAATTTCCCGGAAAGCGTGATCGGCTTGTTACGCGGCGACCTTGGTCAACCGCCGGGTGGCTGGCCGCCGGCCCTTCAGGCCAAGGCGCTGAAAGGCGAAAAACCCCGCACCGACCGTCCCGGCCAGCATCTCGACCCGGTCGATTTCGACGCCGTTCGCAAGACCATCAAGGGTCATGGCGAGCGCGAGGTGAATGATAACGACCTGTGTTCTGCGATCATGTACCCCAAGGTTTTCGCCGATTATGAGGACCACCGACGCGAGTTCGGTCGCGTCGACCGCCTGCCCACGCCCGTCTTCTTCTACGGCATGGAACCGGGCGAGGAGATCTCGGTCGAGATCGACCGCGGCAAGGCGCTCAATATCCGCTTCATGGCGATCGGCGAGCCCAATGATGCCGGCCTGCGCGAGGTCTTCTTCGAACTCAATGGTCAGCCGCGTGTGGTCCGGGTCGACGACAAGTCGGTCGCCTCAACCGTCGTCGCCAATGAAAAGGCGGACATGGCCAATGCGGCTCACATTCCCGCGCCGATGCCCGGCCTGATCGCCACCGTCGCCGCCAAGGAAGGCGATACGGTCAAGGCTGGCACCCTGTTGATGACGCTGGAAGCGATGAAAATGGAAACCTCCATCACCGCGCCCCAGGCCGGCACGGTCAAGCGCCTGCCGATCAGCGCGGGTGCCCAGGTCGACGCCAAGGACTTGCTGGCCGTGGTGGAGTGAGCCGGCGCGTCCTTCTCCCCAAGGATAGGGAACACCTTGTTTTACGCGCGGCGCCCTGCGCGGAGCCAACAATAGATCACTTGTCAACCAGCAGGCCGTCTCCGCTTCTTCAGCTCAAGGGTGGAACCGCGTAGCGGCGCCTGCGGCATGCTTTCGCAGGATAGGAGCCGGCACCCGCGGAGGCGGGGGACCGGGATGACAATGTGGGAGTTGGTTCAGGAGCAACGCCCCCTAGCCCAGCTTCCCGGCCATGCGCACAATAAACGCCTCCAGGCGTTCCGGTTCGATCACCAGCGGCATGTGCCCGCGTGCTTCCATCGTTTCGACATCCGCATCGGGTACGGCTGCAGTCAGCGCGGCGATCTGCTCGGGCGCGGAGAGGATACGGTCGTCCATGCCGTAGAACATCCCGACCGGCACCTGGATCTCGCCGATCCGGGCTGTGATGGCGTGCATGTCCTTGCCAACGGCGGCCATGTCGGTCGCGGCGGCGTAGAAGGCATCCGGTCGCATGGACAAAAGGCCGCCACCGCGGACGCGGAAATCATCCGGTGCCGGGTCCGGTCCGAAGATGATCGCCAGCGTCTTGGCGCCATTGCGGATCGACATCGGGATGGCAAGGGTCTCGGCCACGAAACGGCGCATGGCGGGATTGGCGAGATCGATCCCGGCGAAGGCTTCCGACGGCGCGTCGGGCGGCGTGATCAGCGCCGAAACGAGCGCCAGACCGCCGACTTGCTCGGGATGATTGACAGCCAGGGCCAGCGACACTGCCCCGCCCAGCGAATGACCGACCAAGAGCGGTTTTTCGATGCCTTCCTTCCCCAGCATCTCGGCAATCATGCGCGCCTGTTCGGGGATACGGGCCTGCTCGTCGCTGTCGCGCTCGGACCAGCCGCAGCCGGGACGATCGACCGCGATGGCGCGATAGCCGGCAGCGGCGAGGCGCTCGGTCATGGCATAGGTGAAATTATGGTGATTGCCGCCGAGGCCATGGATCATCACGACCGGCTGCCCCTCGCCCTTCTCGACCCAGTGCAGGCGTCCGCCCGACACCTCGGTGAAGCGGCCCTTGGCCGGCAGGGCGGCCGACGCCTTTTTCGCCACCATGTGGCTGAAGCGCCAGGCGATGATGAGGGCAATGACCAGCACCAACAGGCCGGTGACGACGATCCCGGTGATCACACCGATCAGAGTTTCAAACATGACAATCCCCTAGGAGGCGCGCTTGGCACCGACCATTTTTTGCATGAGCGACCAGTAGCGGGTCGGGAAAATCCGTTCGATCCACATCATGGTGTGCGCATCGCGGCCGACAAAGATACGGGGCTTCCGGCGGGCAACGCCGTCGAGGATGATCCGAGCCGCTTCGGCTGGCGGCATGACCAGCAGGCGCTGGGTTTGCTTTCGGGCCGCTTCCATCTCCTCGGGAGACGCACCCGGCGGCGATTTTGCGCTGGCCGCAATCTGCGTTGCGATCCCGCCCGGATGGACCGTCGTCACCCCGATGGACGATCCGGCAAGCTCGTGCCGCAAGGCATTGGAAAAGCCCTTCACGCCGAACTTGGCTGTCGAATAGGCGGCCTGACCGGCTGGCGCGACAATACCGAAGATGCTGGAAATATTGACGATATGGGCTTCATCAACCGCGCGCATCCTGGGCAGGAAGGCTCGCGTCATGCGGATGACGCCATAAAGATTGATGTCGAGCAGACGTTCGAAATCGGCCATGTCGACCTCTTCGAACATGCCGCCCAGCGCGATCCCGGCATTATTGAAGAGGAGATGGACCGGCGCGCCGCTGGCTTCGACATCCTCCGCCAGCCGGGCAATGGCTGCGGCATCGGCCATGTCGGCCACGAAGGTCGAGACCGCACAGCCATCCGCCCGCAAGGGCGCGGCGACGGCTTCAAGCCCGTCGGCATTGACGTCGACCAGGATGAGGCCGGCACCGCGGGCAGCCAGCCCCGCCGCCAGTGCTGCACCAATCCCGCTGGCGGCGCCGGTGATCAGCGCCGTGCGGCCGGAATAGTCGAAACGGCCGCTCATTCCGCGGCTTCCCGGGTTGCCCGCTGACCGACCGGGTCGGGGGCTTTGGAGAAAGTCATATAACCGTCCTCAAGCTTGCCGAAGCGGATCGCCAGCATGTCCTGCACATAGTTCTGATAGGTCTTCCAGGGCGCCCGATCGCCCTGCTTGGGCAGATGCGCAATGGCCCGCTGGACATAGCCCGACGAGAAGTCGAGCAGCGGCTCGGGCTTGATGTCGTCCGGCACCTGCGGCACCGCGATGTCGGTCCCGGTCTTTTCCATGTGGTTGAGCATCCGGCAGACGCGCTCGCAGGTGAGATCGACCTTCAGGGTCCACGAGGCATTGGTATAGCCGAAGGCGAGCGCCAGATTGGGTACATCCCCCAGCATCATGCCGCGATAGGTGTAGAGATCGGCCGGGTCGGCCTCCACGCCGTCGCGCGAAATCCGGGCACCACCTGCCAGCTGCATCTCCAGACCGGTCGCCGGAATGATGATGTCGGCCTCGAGGGTCTCGCCGGACTTGAGCTGGATACCGGTCGGCGTGAAACGCTCGATATGGTCGGTGACAATGTCGGCCTTTCCGGACTTCAGCGTCTTGAAGAAGTCTCCGTCCGGAGCGAGGCAGAAACGCTGGTCCCAGGGATTATAGCTTGGCGTGAAATGCTTCTCGACATCGAAGCCCTCACCCAGCTCCGCCTTGACCGCTTTCAATACGCCCTTCTTCACGAAGTCGGGCCAACGCCTCGAGAGCTGATAGGTCAGAATGGACACGCCGATATTCTTGATGCGCGCGATCAGGTAGGCGAGCTTGGCCGGCAGCATCTTGCTCATCGACACCGCGAGCCCGTCGATCGACGGGCGCGACGCGATATAGGTCGGTGACCTTTGCAGCATCGTGACGTGCGCGGCCGTGTCGGCCATCGCCGGCACAAGGGTCACGGCGGTGGCACCGGATCCGATGATCACGACACGCTTGCCGGCATAGTCGAGATCACTGTCCCACAATTGCGGGTGGGCGATCTCGCCCTTGAAGTCATCATATCCGGCGAATTCCGGGAGATAGCCTTTTTCATAGCGGTAATAGCCCGAGCACAGGATGACAAAGCGGGCCTTAAAGACCTGCTCCCGGCCATCTCCATCCTCTGCGGTGACTTGCCAGCGCGCCGACGCGCTCTGCCAGTCTGCGGCGACAACCCTGTGACCGAAACGGATATGCTGGTCGATCCCGCTTTCGCTTGCCGTATCGCGGACATATTGGCGGATTGACGGACCATCCGCGAAGGCCTTGCCGCCGGTCCAGGGCCGGAAGGCATAACCGAATGTGTACATGTCGCTGTCGGAACGGATACCGGGATAGCGAAACAGGTCCCAGGTCCCGCCGATCGCATCGCGCGATTCGAGGATGGCGTAGCTGCGTCCGGGAGAGCGGGTTTGCAAGTGATAGGCGGCCCCGATACCGGACAGGCCGGCCCCGACGATCAGGACATCGAATTCGTTCTCGGACATGTCAGCTCCCATACCGTGTCTTCGGCAGTGTAGGAAAAGTGAACACTGTTTGCTAGTCGTTTCAAGCGCCGGAATGGGTGATCAGCCAAGCTTCACGAAGCGCCGCTGCCCAGAACAGGCCGCCCAGCCCCACCAGCACCCGGCCGTCCTGCGGCTTTTGCGCGGCAACGATGGCGTGCTCCGCGGTCTGCGCCAGCTGCAACCGCGCGAGCGGATTGCGCTGACGGAAGGCCGCTTCCAGCGACGCCGCCGGCACACCACCTGGCAGCGCCGACACGACGACATCGTCAAATTCCGGCGCCAGACGGTCGAGCATGTCGTCAACCGGCTTGTCGGCCGAAATGGCCAGCAATAGCCGCGCCGGCCGCCCGTCCAGCAAGGTCGTGACCCCTGCTACAGCTTCGGCAATACCCGCCGGGGTGTGTCCGGCATCGATGATCAGGCCTGGTGTGCCGTCTCGATCTCCGGCGCCTGACGGCAGGACTTCCATCCGCGCCGGGTTGCAACAGCGCGCCAGGGCGTCCGTGACTATGTCGGGCCAGCCGCTGGCGAACAGGTCGGGTCGCGCCTGGGCAAAGAGTTCGAGTGCGACTTCCAGATTGTCGGCCTGGAACCGGCCATGCAAAGGCGTCGAGACACGCAACGGGCCGCGCTGTCGCTGGTCGACGGTGATGTGATGCCCCGCCAACGTGTCGTCACTGACCGACCGGTCGTAGTGGTCCGCGACCCAGAGCGGGCAGACCGGTTTGAGATCCGCCATCACCGCCAGCGCGGCGCGCTCGTCCTCAAAACTGCGGCCGATGACAAGGCGCGCGCCAGGCGGGGCCACGTCGAGCTTGTCCAGGGCGACCTCGCGCAAAGTGTGCCCCAGCAACGGCATGTGTTCGCAGTCCAGGCTGACCAGGGCAATGACCGGGGCTTGCAGGAGCCGCGTCGGATCATAGCGCCCGCCGATGCCCGCCTCGATCACCAAGCGCTCGGCGCCCGCCTGTTCGAACCACAACAACGCTGTCAGGAAACCGGCCTCGAAGGCACAGGCCTGGTCGCCCGGATATTCGGCAAGATGGTCGCGTATTGCTACCCCGACCCGCGCCTCCAGGCCGCGCAGGATGTCGTCGGCGATCGCCTCGTCGGCCAGTTCGAAGCGTTCGTTGAAGGCATGAAGATGGGGTGAGGTGAACAGGCCCGTCCGCTCGCCGGCGGCCTGGAACAGCCCGCTCAGCATGCGGGCGACACTGCCCTTGCCATTACTGCCTGCGATCACCACGGCACGGCGACCGATGACGGGAAGATCAAGTCCCAGACGCGCCGCGATGGTCGCGGTGCGGGCCAGTCCGATACCCGCGCCGAAGCGCGGCAGATCAAGCGTGCTGGTCTTCATGACGCGACCGCCAGGGCGCGAGCCAGGATGTCGGCCCACAGCGCCTCGGCTACCGCATGCTCGCCGATCGATTCGAGCGAGGCGAAGCTGGGATTGGCATTGACCTCCAGCACGACAGGCCCGCCCGGAGCCGGCATCAGCAGATCGACACCGGCGACGTCCAGTCCCAGCGCCTTCGTCGCTGCGACGGCCAGTTCGGACAGGGCCGGCTCGACCCGGGTGGTGAACCCTTCGGCATAACCACCGGTCGCCAGATTGCCACGGCCAGCGAGTGGCACGGTCACGCCCAGGGCGGATATGTCATCAGCGCCCTGCCCGCATGCATCCAGGCCAGCGGCGAAATCAGTGACGGGGACCGGGCTCAAGGCGTTCTCGCGCAAATGCGCGTTGAGGCGATCAAACAGCGCGCGCCAGCTTGACCGGCCGTCACCAACGAGCCCGCCGGCGATCTTGCGGTATTGGAACCGCGCCTCGCCCGCAACAACCAGCACCCGAAATTCCGGCGCCTCCAGATAGGGCTGGACGACAATCTGGTCATGCACAGGCGCGACCCGGACCAGATAGTCGAGCAAGGCGTGATGGTCTCGAATCTGTTCGGCGAAATCGCCATGGGCGCCGCGATTGGGCTTGGCGAAAATCGGATAGGTCGCCGTCGCCCCCCAAGCCTCGAGATCGCTGCGCTCGCGCCCGGGCGCCCGCAGGTGTCGACGCGTCGTTTCCAGGAAGTAGAGGGCCGTGGGCATGTGAGGCAGGCCGGCTTCGGCGAGAATTGCCGCCGTGAAAACCTTGTCGCGCGCGACAGTGTAGGCGGTGGCGGGATTGCCGGGATAGGCACAGATCGCGCCGGCACCGCAATGGACTCGGCGCCCATTGGCCTCGACCGCAAAGAGATAACCCTCGTCGCCATCCAGATCGACAAAGCGCCAACCCTGCTGCTGGCACACCGTGCGAACCAGGCGGGTATTGAACGGGGTCCGGTCAGGAGTGGCCATTGATTGCATGTCGACCTTCTACATCCACGCCGCAGGCGCGGAAACAGCGGCATGACGTTCGCCGGATGCCGCACCGCCGCAAAATGCATGGGTCAAATACATACCCAAGGGTCGATTTTCGCGAAAACCTCCCTATTTGATAGCGCTGACCGTTTCTCCAAGGAAAACTGAATGACCTCGACCGACGCCCTCTTCAAGCCCTTCTCGCTGGGCTCCCTGCAATTGCCCAACCGCATCGTGATGGCGCCAATGACGCGCTCCAAAAGCCCTGATGGCGTTCCGGGCCAGCCTGTCGTCGACTATTACCGTCGCCGCGCCGAGAACGCGGTCGGCCTGATCATCACCGAGGGCACGACCGTCGACCGGCCCGGCGCCAGCTTCGACCCGTCCATACCGAATTTTCATCAGCCTGACTCACTGGCCGGCTGGAAAAGCGTCGTTGATGCGGTCCACAAGGCCGGAGGCAAGATCGCGCCGCAGCTTTGGCATGTCGGCCTCGCCCGCAAGCCGGGCACCGGCCCCCACCCCGACGCCAAATCCGACAGCCCGTCCGGTATTGTTCCCGGCGGCAAACAGGTCGGCGAGCCGATGAGCGCCGAGGACATTGCCGACACCATCGCCGCCTTTGCCAAGGCTGCCAAAGCGGCCGCCGAGATCGGTTTTGATGCCATCGAGATGCATGGCGCGCACGGCTATCTGCTCGACCAGTTCTTCTGGGAAGGCATGAATCAGCGCGATGACCGCTATGGCGGAGGGCTGACCGAGCGCACCACCATCGTGCAGGAGATCATCAAGGCCATCCGCGCCGAGATCCCGGCCGACCTGCCGCTCATCCTGCGCTATTCGCAATGGAAGCAGCAGGACTATAATGCCCGCCTCGCCGACACGCCCGACGCGCTGGGTGAATTCCTCGGTCCGCTGTCCGATGCCGGTGTCGACATCTTCCACGCCTCGACCCGCCGCTTCTGGATCCCGGAATTTGAAGGCTCGGACCTGAACCTGGCCGGCTGGACCCAAAAGCTCACCGGCAAGCCGGCCATCACCGTCGGCTCGGTCGGTCTCAACTCCGACTTCATCGGTGCCTTCATGGGCGAAGGCTCACCGGCCGCCTCGCTGGACGGGCTGATCGAACGGATGGAACGCAACGAGTTCGACCTCGTCGCCGTCGGCCGCGCCCTCATCTCCGACCCGGAATGGGCCGCCAAGGTCCGCGACGGACGCTTCGACGAGCTGGAAGACTTCAGCGCCGAGAAGCTGAAGGAGCTGGTGTGACGCCAATCACCGGAAGCTGACACGAAAACGCCCGGCCGCTTGGTCGGGCGTTTTTTCTTGGCAACACCGGAATGACTGGAAGTCGGCCACCCAAGCTCGACAATCTGAGGCCTGGTGCGAACACCGGCACCCGCGTCATCCCGTCATTCACTGATCGCGCTTCGGCCAGGCCTCACAAGCGATGCCGTCATCGTCGCGGTCATGGCGGGACCAATAGCCTGGCTCCCCGCGACGTGCAGGCGCGAGCCCCAAGCCGCTGGCATCGCTGCAATTGCGAACAGCGGCGAGGTGGCGCAGCGTCACCGGCAAGGGCCATGGGCTGACAAGGACGACGGCGCAAAGCGCCAAAACAACCAACACCACGAACACGCCAACGGGCCTGCGCCAACGCCTCAGCCCACGACGCATCCCGAACCGTCGCCACGCCGGCCCGGACATTCGCCGAAACCTGCGGTTCAACGCCTTCAGTCGCCGATCCTTCGCGGCCGCCCCATCAAAGACTGTCTGTTGCGACACACCCACTCCTGTGACCTTCGTACAGCAACAATACGCATGTCATCCCGACCGGACACGGAGGTCGCGTCAGGCTGGTAAACACGTCGTGAAGCACGAACCGATCTGGGTGCGAACTCATCAACCAGGAATGTTGAGAAAATAAATGGTGCCCGGGGGCGGAATTGAACCACCGACACGCGGATTTTCAATCCGCTGCTCTACCCCTGAGCTACCCGGGCACCGTGTCGAGCAGCTGCCTCGGCAGCCAATCGAGAGCGCGGTTTATAGGTCGGTCATGGAGGCGTGTCCATGGCTCTTTTCAGCGAAATCACAACCGGTGGCAGCTCGGTCCGCCACAGGGGCCCGCGCATGCCCCTACTGGTCTTCCTCGGCCGGAGGATTGTCTTCAGCGACGTCGGCGGGCTCGCCGGGAATGGCGTAGGAACCACTGACCCACTTACCCAGATCGACATCAGCGCAGCGCTTGCAACAGAAGGGTTTGAATTCGGGGTCGGCCGGCTGTCGGCAGATCGGACATTTCATGGCGAGGTCTCCTTTATGGAGAGGCTGACAGGACGGAGAGGGTCAGGCGCGACCGACACTGCAGGCATCGCGCGCCAGCTCCGGGTTTTCGGTCACTTCAAAACGCGCGCCGATGCGCTCGGTCAGCGCGGCGCGCCACGCGATGGTATCGCCATCGAGCCAGTTGAAGACTTCGGTGCCAACTGTCAGGCGCTGCTTGCGCGAGCGGTCCGACCGGGCTTCCGCGTCGAGGCGGCGCAAGGCCGTCAGCGCGGCGGTTTCGACAGTCGGGCGACCATCGGGCTCCAGCATGATCTCTGACAGGGTGCGGCCGCGCCGCTGACGGGCGACCTCGCCGATGCAGAACTGCGACAGCGGGGCGACGTCGACCTTGGCCCGGTCACGGCGAAAGGCCCCGCGCAGGGTCTGTTCGACGGCCTTCCGGTCCGGTTGCCCGCGCATGTGGACAAAGTCGATGGCCAGGATTCCGCCAATGCCGCGCATGCGGGCCTGACGGGCGGCCTCCTTGGCGGCGGAATTATTGAGCTGGACGGCGAGCTGGGCGGCATTGCCCTGGCCCTTGCGGCCATCGGCATCGACATCAATCGTCGTCATCGCCCGCGTCGTCTCGATATACAGCGAACCACCACCGGGAATGGCGACCTGTGGCTCAAGCGCTTCATCAAAGGCGGCCTCAAGGTCGAAATCGGTCTCGTCGGCCCATTGCGCCTCGGCATCGCCGAACGTGCGGACCAGGCGCTGGGCGAGGATTTCGGCCGGTTCGAGGCAATCGGGTGCCTCGCCAGGCTCGACGTCGACGAGCCCGAGATTCGGGCCTTTCTCGGCATAGGCTTCGCGGGCAATGCGCACGCCGATGGCGGCGCCTTCGTGCAGTCCTTTGGGACGGCCCGACTTGCCGAATGGCAAAAAGCCTTCCTCGCCGACACCCAGATCGACAAAGGCGGCATTCAGGGCCGGCTCGACCCGGCGCACCCGACCGCGATAGATCTCGCCCTCGATCACCCGCTGGCCGGCTTCCGACCAGCGGTCGAGGTAGAGCTCGACGATGCGGCCATTCTCGGCGACAGCGGCGCGGGTCTCGCCGATATTTTCTTCGATCAGGATCTGCCGGTTCATGCCGAATCTCCCTCACCCATCCGCGCGGTGACCGGATAGCCCAGCCCCGTCAGCAGATTGGCGGTTTCATAGAGTGGCAGGCCAACCACGCCGGTAAAGGAGCCAATCAGATTGATCACGAAACATCCGGCCCGGCCCTGGATGGCGTAACCGCCCGCCTTGCCGTGCCATTCGCCCGAGGCGATGTAAGCGTCGATTTCCGGCTGTGACAGGCGCTTGAACTTGACCCGCGTCTCGACCACCCGCGCGGCAAAACGCCCGTCAGGCGCCCGCGCGGCAATACCGGTGAAGACCCGGTGATTGCGGCCCGACAACAAATCCAGACAGCGCCGCGCCTCGGCCTCGGTCTCGGTCTTGGGCAGGATGCGGCGACCGACGCCAACGACCGTATCGGCCGCGAGGATATAGCCGTCATCGCTGCCGGGATGGGCCATGGCCTTTTCCTGCGCCAGGCGCAACGCCAGCGGCCCGGGCAGCTCGCCCGGGATCTCGTGCTCGTCGATATGGGTGGGTTCGACCGCGTCGGGGCTCAGTCCCGCCCCGCTCAGCAGGTCGAAGCGACGGGGCGAGGCACTGGCCAGAATCAGGCGCGGGCGGGGAAGTGCCGGGTCGGCCAGCGTCATCGCGTCACCACGCCTGAATAAAGCTTACTTGAAGCGATAGGTGATCCGGCCCTTGGTCAGATCATAGGGCGTCATCTCGACCAGGACCTTGTCGCCGGCGAGTACGCGGATACGGTTCTTGCGCATCTTGCCCGCAGTGTGGGCAATGATTTCGTGTTCATTCTCGAGCTTGACCCGAAAGGTCGCGTTCGGAAGCAGTTCCGTGACTTCGCCCGGAAACTCCAACAGTTCTTCTTTCGCCATGCGGCTCCTCGTTTCTGACCCTGCGGTCTGACCCTGTGGGGGCTTAGAATTCTGGGTGCTACCGCAGACTCGCCAAGCAGCCCGCGCACCGGAGCGCGCTGTATACTCCCCCTTGCGGGCAAAAGTCGAGACTCAAGCGCTTTTAGGCGTTGGTTGCCACTGCGCGACACGGGCGGCGATGGCGTCGCGGGTTTCGCGATAGGCGGCGATCTTCATGTCGCGATTGCCGCCGGTCTCGCTGGGGTCGGGAATCGGCCAGGCCTGGAACTCGGCACCGGTGCGCGCGGCATACTCTTTCGCCATCCGGTCAGCGGCGGTCGACAGCGACACGATCAGGTCGGCCGGCGGGTCGCCGACGCCATTGAGGGCAATCGGCGAGAAGTCTTCCAGATCGACCTTCTTTTCGAGCATGACCGAGACCATGAAAGGATCGACAAAGGCCGCCGGGATGACGCCGCAGGAGCGGGCAATGGCGTCGGGACCGAAGCGCAGGCGCCACAGCCCCTCGCCCATGGGCGAGCGAATGGCATTGCGACCGCAGACGAACAGGACCGAGGGCAGGCTCATGACGCCGCCCGCCTGTGCAGGGCGCAGATCAGGGTGAACAGGCGCCGGGCAGTGTCGAAATCGACATCGATCTTGCCGACCAGGCGCTCGCGCAACAGGGTCGAGCCTTCGTTGTGGACACCGCGCCGGGCCATGTCGATCGCCTCGATCCGCTCCAGCGGCGCGTCGCGCACAGCCTCGTAATAGCTCTCGCAGATCAGGAAATAGTCTTTCACAATGCGGCGCAGCGGTCCCAGCGCGAACATGAAGCCATGCACCGGCGTGTCGTCTTCCAGGCGCACATCGAAAACCAGCCGGTCATGCTCGATGGCCAGGCGCAGCGCGTATGGTCCATCGACCTCGCCGTCCGGACGGAAGCGATTGCCTTCCAATAGATCGGCGATGGCGACGCGGCGCTCGTGGTCGGCATTGACATCGCCCGGTCCCATGCTGGCCCCGTCGAGGTCGATGCGGACTATCCTGTCGTCGGACTGGCTCATGGTGCTTGGGTCTCTTCGTCCGGCTCACCGATATCGGCGGTTTCATGGTGTGGCCGCGCCGACGCCCGCCACGGGCGCGACAGGTCGACCAGGACCACATCCAGGCATTCGACATCAAGCCGCAGCTCGCCGCCACCGGAAAATGTGCAGACCACCTGCCCCGACGGCATTTCGCCTGGCTCGAAGCGGATCGCCAGCAAGCTGACCACCGCATCCTCGGCACCCTGGCGGATATTGCGCGAACGGGCGGCGGTCACATAGCCGATCTGGACGCCGGAGCGGACACGCCGGTCGCGCCGCCCCGCCTCCCAGCAGAACCGGTTGAAGGCCATGGTGAAGGATCGCAGCCGTTTGGAGTGCTCGAAATCACCCAGCAACGCCACGGCGTCCTGGAGGGCTGCCGAAATGGCTTCGAGATCGGGCTCGTCCAGTGCCGTCAGCCGCAAGGGAGCTGTCATCCGTTCGTCCTGTGGTTCAGGCTCCGTCGGGGAGCCGTTCGATGCGGGCACCGCAGCCGGTCAGCTTGGCTTCCAGCCGTTCGAACCCGCGATCAAGGTGGTAGACCCGATTGACCACGGTTTCCCCTTCCGCCGCAAGACCGGCGATGACCAGGCTGACCGAAGCGCGCAGGTCGGTGGCCATGACCGGCGCTCCGCGCAGACGCTCGACGCCGCGCACCACGGCCTCATTGCCATGCACGGTGATGTCGGCGCCCAGGCGGGCCAGTTCCGGCGCGTGCATGAAACGGTTCTCGAAAATGGTTTCGCGGATCACCGATGATCCGTCGGCCAGCGACATCAGCGCCATGAATTGGGCCTGGGCATCGGTGGGAAAGCCCGGGAAGGGTTGGGTCTCGATATCAACGCTTTTGAGACGACTGCCATTGCGGGCGATGCGGACACCGTCGGCCACCGCCTCAACTGTCACGCCCGCCTCAGCCATCGATGACCACAGCGCCTTGTTGTGGGCCAGAACCGCCCCTTCCAGCACCGCATCGCCGCCAGCCGCGGCAACGGCCAGCGCATAGGTCGCTGTCTCGATCCGGTCGGCGACCACCTTGTGGGTGACACCGGACAGGCGAGACTGGCCCTGGATGCGGATGGTTGAAGTACCGGCGCCCTCGATCGTCGCGCCCATCGCGGTGAGGCAATCGGCGAGATCCCCGATCTCCGGCTCGCGGGCCGCGTTCTCTATGACGGTCTCTCCGCGGGCCAGCGAGGCGGCCAGCATGGCGTGCTCGGTCGCGCCGACCGAGGCAAAGGGCAGATCGATCTCGCCGCCGACCAGGCCACCCGCCGGTGCCTTGGCCGAGACATAGCCTTCGGAAATCTCGATCTGGGCGCCCAGCGCCTTCAGCGCCTTGAGGTGGAGATCGACCGGGCGCGCACCGATGGCACAGCCGCCCGGCAGCGAAACACGGGCATGCCCCTCGCGCGCCAGCAGCGGGCCGAGCACATTGAAGCTCGCCCGCATCTTGCGGACCAGGTCGTAGGGCGCGAACGTGTCGGCGATGGTCGCCGCGTGCAGGCGCAGCTGCGCCTCTTCACCGTCGGACACCACGACGCCGAGCTTTTCCAGCAGATGACCGAGAAAGCGGCTGTCGGCCAGACGCGGCATGCGGGTGAGAATCACCGGCTCATCGGTCAACAGCGCCGCGGCCATCAGCTTCAGGGCGGAGTTCTTGGCTCCGCTGATTTCAATACGGCCTTCAAGGCGGGCGCCGCCCTGGATGACAATCCGGTCCATGAGTACTCCTTTAGCCCCCGAGGAAAAAACCCTGAGACGGGGACGCAAAACGCGCGTGACGGGGTGCGGGCCTCATCCCAGTGCCCGATCCGGGCGGCATTATGACGGGGTGGCGGGTTTTTCTGAGGCAGTTTGTGCAGCGTCGCTGTCATTTTCCGATCCCTCGTCGACCGGCGTGCGCACCGCCGCCTTGCGACGACGCAGATTGGCGCGCAAAGCCTCGGCCAGACGGGCCTCCCGGGAATTGGGGTCCGGTTTGTCGCGCTTGGCGCGCGGCGGTGTGGCGGGGGGATCGCTGGGCTGGCTCATGCAATTGGTCATGGCGAACGCTGCACATCACGTCAAGACACACTTGGCGCAGGCTCAGGCTTGCGTTATATGCCCGGCTCTCGTTCGCCGAAAGGCAACCCGGCGCCGCTATAGCTCAGGGGTAGAGCGTTCCCTTGGTAAGGGAGAGGTCGAGTGTTCAATTCACTCTAGCGGCACCATTAAAAACAACACTTTAGCTGAGATCGGGAAAACGGGCCGGGGCGCATTATGCGCTTGATGGCCACCCCTGATTCTGCTAGGTATTGGGTGTTGTCAGCGGCGCTGAAAGTGGAAGCGCAGGAGCAAAGGCCCGAGGGTCGTGGGGCTGCGCTTCGAGCATCACCCTCACAGAGCCGGAGTAACGCCCGGCCTGACAACATACTACCCGCGCCGGGACGGTTACCCCGGCCTAAGACCTAGCTTGCTAGGCCGGGTGGGTTGATCTCCGCCCGCAAAGTTTCGCCAGAGATGGCGTAAAGAGGAGGGTGAGGGCAGCGAAGCTGCGGACCATTGCGCGATGCTAGCGTTAGCGGATGGTCAGGGGTAGCCAATCCCCCCTCATCCAGACAGACCGAACGGGCAACAGAATTGGGTGGTACTCGCCAATCGTCACCTGAAGACATAGGCCGGGCGAGCTAAGAGAGTGGATGTGAGACTGCCACCCAATAACCACACTGCCAGAGGTGGGAACAGCTACCCCACGCACCCGAAAGGGTAGAGGCTTCAAGCCGAGAGATCGGGGTTTGCGTCCCGCTGGCACTACCGGCCATCACTGTCTCATATGGCGCCATGCCGGGGTTAACCGGTCATCAAAGCCCGGTCCAGCGTCTCGCCGTAGCGGTCCAGAACTTCCAGCATATCAAACCACTTTTCCGATATGATCTGCCCGCCCTGGATTGTCAGCTCCATAACGCCGTAGTCCCAGCCGGTCGTAGACAGCTTGGCGTAATCCTCGACATGGCCGAACGGGAGCGCGCAGCCCACGTTGACCACCTTGATTTGATTGACCGGGCCAATCTTGGGAACCGACTTCACCACTTTCTTGTGTGTGTGTCCGTAGACGATTGAAGATGTCGCATCGTTGCCTACTTGGTTTTCAGGGTTCTTACCGCCATACGGCTTGCCCATCATGTTCAGCGGGACATGCACAAACGCAACGCCATCAATGAACAGAAATTCGCCAAAACGCCGCGTCTGCCAGCGGTATTGCTCGAACATCTCCACCAGCCGGTGATACATGCCGCCTTCCATGACCGGGTGCAGATTCTCATACTGGCGCACGCGGTCTTCATGGTTGCCCAGCGGGATATGAAGGGGGCAGCGATATGATCCCATGCCGCGATTGAAAGCCATCAGGGCCATGCGGCATGACGCCATGTCGTCTTCAAAAGACGGCAGCGCCCGGCCCGCAATGGTGCTGCGGTCCTCATGTCGCGACACGCTGTCCCATGTGGCGAAGTCACCGATCTGCACCACCCGGTCTACCTTGCGCTCTGCGGCCATCCTGCCAAAGCATTCAAAGCGGGACTTGTCCGGGTGTCGCGGGTCGTCGTGGCAGTCGCCAATCACCAGCACGCGGATCGGCTCGCCTTCACGTTCTTTGACACTTTCGGGGATTGGTTCGCGGGCACCAGGGGCGCGGCGTGTGCCTTTGGCCTGCTGATACTGCGGCGCTCGCCAGAGGGACCAATCAGGGACTAGCCCGTATCGCTCACGCGCGACAGTGAGGCGGGTGATGAACGCTTTTGGCGTCAGGCCGGATTGCTCCTGAAACCGTTTTCCCGCCTCAGTCATCGCTGCCATTCCAGCGCGTGGCGTGGATGGAGGCGCGAACCCCTCACGCAAGCAGTCTTCCACCAGAGCGACAGCGTTAGCCGCCTGCTCTTGCGAGAGTGGTTTGGCTGGCATCAATCGCCCTCCTGACTAGCAACAAATTGGGTTTTGAGAAAACGCTTGCGCCGTGATTTAATCATGGTATTATTGCGCCATATCAAGGGAGAATTGACATGGAAGACTTTTTGAACACCGCGAAAAATCTTTTCGCCGCCGTGTGCTGGCTTTGTTTTCTTTTGGCGCTGACAGGTCTGCACAATGCTCACCCGGACCCGTCCTCACAGTGGCTGGTCAACACCATCTTCATATTGGCCGGTGTGGGGGTTCTTTGGTTTGTTTCTTGGATCCTTCGCCAAAACCCGAATGACTATAAATGGTGACGCTATGACGCCCGCTGAACTCAAACAGGCCCGCGCTGCACTCGGCATGACGCAAGCCCAACTCGCTCAAGAGCTGGAAGTGTCAGAGGATGCGGTGCGAGACTGGGAGACCGGACGCAGGCCGATCCGCAAGACCGTGGCGACAACCGTGCTGCACATTTTGCATTGCCCAACTGAGAGGACAGACAAATGAACATTGACGATTACACCCAGGAACAGGCGCGCGCGCTGATAGGCCCAATGAGGGAACAGCTTGCATCCTTACACGATAAAGAGCGAAGGGAACGCGAGACGCTCGCCGCCACACTGGCAGGGATTGAAAAGACGGAGGCCGCAATAAAAGCCTTGGAAGGGAAGGCCCCTATTCCTGACTAGCAACAAGATCGGCAACGTCTGCCAGCGTGTCCCGGCAATCGCGCCATGCGTCCTCACCGCGAAGCATGTAGACGGCTAGGTCCACATCGCTGGCCGTGTCATCCGGGGTCGCCGGGTACTCCGCGCACATCAGAAGGCTCGGCGGTATCACCAGAGGCGGGCGTATCACCCGCTCGACGGTCCCGCAGGATGCGCAGGCTGTCGCGCACAGCAGGGCTAGAAGCGCAGTTATAGGTTTCCGGGGCATTCCTTATCACCTCTTCGTCACGGCGCTGTGTGGCGCTCTGTAGTGCGCGGTTTTCCGCTCTCGTCTCGGCTGCCTCCAAAGCGGCCCGCGTTCGGTCAATTTCGGCTTCTGCCTTGGCCGTTGCGTCTTCCGCTTCGAGACGCGCTGCGTGCTCGTCAGCGCGTGCATCATCAGCCATGCGCCACAGGCCAAGAAAGATGACGGCGAGGACGATTGCCGCCCCCGCCGCCCATTGCGTCACATTCGCCCGGAGGCTGGACAGGAAGCCCACTACACTGCCAATCGGTCACGCAAAGCGTAGCCCTCAAGGGGCCAGACCTGCCGAATGGCGTCTTCGTAAGCAAACTTTCGACCGATTTCGGCGTCATAGTTTTCCGGGTCGACAGGCGCGGCCTTTCCGACCACGATGAAGCCGTTCTTCATCACCAGCAGGCAGATAGTGAACGTTTCCAAACCCGGCATAACCGGGCACTCGCCCACAGCGCTCGCGCCGGTCACGTAATACTTGCCGGCAATACGCCCCTCAAGGCACTGGAGAGAAACGCGGTTCGGAGTTTTCTGGACGGCGGCGCTTTCCGCGTCCGTAGTTTCAAGCGATCCCATCTTAGGGTCTCCTTGGTTGACGCGACCGCAGCCCCGGTCGCTGGGATTTCTACAGCCCCCAGCGGACAGGAGAACCCGGCCCGCCTTCCTGCGTCTTCACCTCACGGCGCATGCGGGGGTCGAAGCTGATATGAACGATCTTGCGGGACGGCTCGTGGATGAGCTGGTCAAAGGCGAGGTCGGAGGTCATCAATCGTTCCGCGACGCGAAGCGAGGTCAGGCCCTTGACCGCGAAGTCAGCCGCATAGCCCAGCGCGTGAGCGGAGTGTGGAACGCCACCGACCGCCGCATTCACACGCGGGTTGCGATAGCCCGAAGTGATGGTGATTGGCTTGTGTCCGAGGATGGCTCGAATCTGCTCCATGCCACAGGCCAGAGCGTGGAGGTTGCGCAAATGCCGATCGTCCGGCGTGTTCGGGTCGCCAAGTTGGTTGGCCTTGTCAGAGCGCGTGAACTCGGCAAGCGTGAAGTGGCGGCTAAGCATCGCTCACCCCCGCGTTCTTACCCCATTGGCGGATACCGAACAGGGACGCAGCCAGCCCGTAAACCAGCCCGACAAGCGCCACGACAGACGCGCCCACTTCTGGCCGGGCGATCATGGTCGCAAGGCCCAGCGGAACCGAGACACGGACCATCCACACAACGGAGTGCGCAAGGCGTGGCCTCCACGTCTCTCGCATTTCTTGTAGCTCGCTCATGGGTTGGCCCTCCGTTCTGCTCGGATGTCTTCACGAAGTTGGTTGATTTGATCCGCGAGGCGGTCATAGCTGGCGTCTATACGGGCTTCCAGACGCGCACCGTCTGCCCCGGTGAAGCGGTTCGCCTCGACCATTGCCAGCCGGTCCAGATATTCCCGCTCTCGCTCCATGCGCGCGGCGATGTTGGCCGAGTTAAGCGCAACCTCCCGATCCGTGTCCCACATCCAAATGAACATCGCGAGGATCGCAGGGACTGCCAGAGGGGCAATCAAACGGGATACCAGGAGGAGCCATGCGCTATCAGCCAATCGACGGACGCGCTCTTCTGTTGCTAGGGTCATGACGTGACCCCCAGCCCGTGAGTGGTATGGGTCGAATTGCTCGCCGCCGCCTTGTCCCGAACGTCTGCCACCTCGTCACGCAGGGTTTCCAGCGCGTCGGCAATGGTCTGCACTTCCGCTTGCACATAGCCAGCCGAGACGGTCGCAGCCGTGTAGGCCGTGATGGAATTGGGTGCGGCAAGGTCGGCATTGGTCACCTGAGAGCCGACAACCTTGGTCCCGCCAATCCGGTATTCCGTGGTCACATCTGCATAGGCATTGGCAAGCCGGGTGTTGCCGAGAATCTTATAGGTTCCCGCCGTGGTCGAAAGATTCACGCTGCCGGGGTTCGGCGGCATGCTGGTAGCAATCCAGCGCTCGTTCGATGGCGTCGGGTTCCACTCAAAGCAGGCCGGATCGTCCGCGTCCGAAAGCTCGGTATTCACGCCACCCGCGCACTTGAAGCCACCGACGGTCGTCGTGGAGTTGGTAATGGTGACGTTGTTGCCGGAAGACGGGCGAATGGTCAGCTTGTATGACTGGCCTTTCGCGTGGGTCGCGTCATGCGTGCCGGAGTAGTAACCCAGCCAGCTAGGCAGAAGCGCCTTGTTGATCGTCTCAGCGCCGCCTGACGTGTCCACTTCAACGTGACAGTTTGGCATGACCCGGATTGTGTTTGAGGACACCGCAACAGCCTGCATGTAGTAAAAGCCGTTGACCCCGATAACGTTTTCATTCGGCTCTGACGCAAAGTCCGCGTGATCGTCCGAAATCTGAATTGTAGAGGAATTGTTCGCAGTGCCGAGCACCTGCGTCCGATTGAAATCAAGCAGCGCGGCGCGGGCGTTGACCGCCTCCCGGTCAGCAGCATTCTTGATGACGCAATCGTTGAACGTGACCCATGCGCTCATACCGGTTGCGAAGTCCGTGAACCAATCCGAGTTGTCGATATCAACCGTAAACGCGGTCTCGTCGCTGTTCTCCAAGTGCATATTGTTCAGCGTGACGCGCTCAATGCGGCGCTCGGTTGCGCCGCCGCCCGCCGTGGTGCTCACGATTTTGAACGCGCTTGAGTCGCGGGCAATCACGGTCCCGCCATTAAACGTCACCCGACCGATATCGCCGTTGCGGGGTTCCAGGTAGATGCCTTCGCGACCAGTGGCTGAGAAGCTGTTAACCGTCACTTCATGCAGCTTCCCGCCCGTCTTGCCGAGATTGACAAGCCGGAAGATTGAGTTAGTGCCGGAGGAGGTTTGAGACCCGCAGTCCGTGATGTCCACATGCCCCATGCGCACAAAGTTTGGACGGCCATTCTCGCTGTCTTCCGGCGTCTCATCGCCGTAGCCGATATTTTGGATATACACGCCAATCGAGCGATTGCTGGTGATGTTCACGTTGCCGACCGTCAAGCGACAGCCTTGCAGCGTGATGGCGTCCTCATCGTCACCAACGCGCATGTCACCCATGATGTTGCCAAACGACACGTCGCACGCGCCGCCGTGGCTATCCGCAGGTGAGGCCTGGCCATCAATGACGTGGATGTCGCCAAACTGGCAATTACGCTGGACGATGTAGTCAGGCGTGTTTCCGCTGCCTGATCCAGAAGCACCATAGGCCACGATATGCCGGATGCCCCGGCCCTTGCCGGACCCGTACATGCCGCCATAACCGCCGTTCGGCGCGACCATATAGCGAGAGCCATAATCAATCTCTGCCTGACCGCCTGACGTGTAAGCCGTGAAGCCGGTCCCGTCGATTGGATCGCCCGCGCTGTTCTCAAGCTGGTAGCTGTTCGCGTCGATATACCCGACATAGTAGGTGTTCCCATTCACCTCAGTCGTGCCGGACACCTCAGAGACCACGATACGCGCGCCATCTTGCAGCCCGTGGCCAACAGACGTGACGACAGGCGGTTGAGCCGCCGTGATGCCCGTAATCCCGGTATCGACAACCCGGTCCAGTTCCGCAAAGTTGTTATCCGCGCGGGTGCCAATATCGACCTTGAGCCGGATAAACCGGTCACGCAGGTTGACGCCGTGGCAGTTGAAAATTTCAGCCCGATAGGCCCGCAGGAAGTCAAAGCCGAATTGCGCCCGCTGCGGGTTGCCGATGATGCCGCAGTTGTGGAACTTCGGAGAGAAGACCGACTGCCAGACGCGCGCCGTCGCCGCCGCGTAGGCCATGTTCCCGCCGCTGGAATAGGCGGTGTACTGGTCTGCGACAGTATCGGCGGTAGCCGTTGCGCTCGTTGTTGCGCCGGTTATACCGTCCGACGCCGCAGGCGTGCCGGACGAAACGCGCACGGTCATCGTGCCGCCTGAATTGGAAATGCTGGTGATTGTGCCGACCGCCGAAGACGGCGCGAAGTTCACCGTTTCACCGGACTTGAAATACCCGGACAGGTTCGAGAACGTAATGTCGGTCAGGTCCGTTGCGGTGTTGCCGCCGCCCGCCGTGACCATCTTGACAGAGTTCGCGTCCACAACTTCGACATAACCGGTCGTGCCATTCAACTCAGTCATGCCCGCGATGGACGAGAACGTGACTTCGTAGATCTCGCCAACCGTCAGCCCGTGGCTGGTCGCAGTGATGACACCCGGATTGGCCCGCGTAATGCCGGAAATGGTGATTGAGGCGTCGCCGGTCGTCATATCGAGGTGCAGGCCGGAAGCCAGGTTGATTTGCCCGTCAGCCGGAACGCCGAGCGCGTGCCAGTCCGAGTTCATGCCCCGGTTCATCTGATCCCCGGCCCAGTTCTTCTTCTGGTGGATCAGCGCAATCTTGCCTTCGTCAAAGCCGGACTCGTCACCAGACGCCACCGTCAACGCCGTATCGCCTGCCGAGGCGCTGGCCGTCAGGTTCACCGGGCTGGTGAAGTCCGCGCCTGTGCCAGAGATAATCGAGCCGTTCGAGGTCATGGCGCTGCCATCAACCCAGACGTTTTCCCAGCGTGCCGAGAAGCCAGCCGCAAGGGTGATGCCAGACGTGACCGGATAGGCAAAGGCCCGGCCCCTGCCCGCGACATCAACATTGGCATCCGCCAACCGTTGCAGTGCTGTGGAGTTGTCCGCAGCATCCTTGTCGCAGCCCGCGCACTCAGGCCAGATCGGGCCGTTGTGGATATACCGACCATCCCCGCTGTCAGGCGCAAAAATGCTTACATCGTTTGCCGTCGCGGTGCTGGTGCTGTCATAGACCAGAACGCGGGCGCCACCATCACTTGCGGTGGTGTAGCCCAACACATGAATCCGGTTCGCTGTGCCCAGCAGCGTCGGGTCCAAAGCCTTGAGATCGGCGATGGTGTCGACCGACAGAATGTCCAGAGCGGTCAGGTTCGTCGCGCGACTGGGCTTGGCCTCGATCAGATCTTGGACATCGGTGTCCAGGACGCGGGCCTTCTGGCCTTTCGCATAGAACAGGTCCGCATAACCCGGCGGCGAAAAGTCTTCGTGAAAGTCATAGATTTTTTCAACCATGTGACGGTCTCCGCCTGAAACTGCTAGCTGATCTGGTTGACGCCGGGCCGGGGCTGGCGAGCCTCGATGTACCGGCTGGTCAATTCGAAAATTCTCGGTGAGGTGATGTTGAAGCCTTCGACCGGCGTGCTGCCGCCGCCAGGGCCGGCAATCGGGACGATGCGGACCCAGTAGCGATAGCCACCGGAGTTTCCGCCCGAAGCTGGAAGGGTGTCCTTGGCTGCCACACTGCGCTGCGTGGGTACCGGCCAATTGTTCGACACAGCGTTGCCAGAGGCGCCGTTGGTCCCTTGCGATACATTCCAGATCTGCGGTTCGGAACGCAGCAGAAGGTCGCCCGTCTGCGTGAAGCTCGAACTCGTCTCGCCTTCATGGCGGCGCCACAGCTCGTGCTTCCAATAGAACCAACTGAACGTGTCGGCCGTTGCGGTCAGCGTATAGTCAGCAAGAATCTTGACCTTGGCTGACGCGATATACGGGATCGCAGGGCCGTCATCGGTCGCCCAGGAGTGCGTCTCGAAATCACTGAGCGATGGGCTGGTGGTCGGATGACCCGACGCCATCATGTCCAGGGCTGAGGCCGAGAGAAAATCGGCTTCGGCTCCGGAGAACCCCTCAGCCGCCATTGCCGGATAGAGCGTTGCCGTGTTGTCGGTCGCGTCAAACGCCAACAGCGGATCGCCCGCCTCGTCATACAGGAACACCCCGACCTTGCCCGTGTCCGGGTGCTTGCCAATGCAAATCCGAAGGACTTCCGGGTCGCCGGTGTAGTGCGTGAAGGCCGCGTCTTCGGACAGGCGCGCTTCGGTCAGGAAATGGACGATCCCGTTGCGGATCTCCATCGCCACAACCTTGTCGCCGTCGCTCACGTCATTGACGAACGCCAGCAGGCGCGACATCAGCATGATGCGGCTCTCGCCATCGGTCGCCAGCAGCTCGATCAGCGACAGCGTTTCGCCATTGTCGGCTTCGTATGTGGTCGAGACCTGATAGCGCGCCGCATTGGCCGTGACCTCTTGCAGCACAGTTACAGCGGCGCGGCTAACAGCGGTCTCGTACAAAAGCCCGTCGAGCTGGAAGGCGCGGGCCTGGTCGAGAATGGCCCGGCCCAGGCGCTGCGAGACCGTCTCGTCATTTGGATCGCGGAAGGCTTCGACAGACGATTGTTGCGGGGCCGCGGGTGCCGCGAAAATCTCAGACACGGCCAGCGTGGCATCACCGTCACCGGTCGCCGTGACCGTAATCGACACCTCGGCCCAATAGGCACCGGACGGAATGTCGGTGTCTTCCAGGAAGCCGGCGGCGCGGTTGCCCGTGCTCGCCGTCGCGATCTCCACCGGGCCGCCCGCGATAACCGCCTTGTCGATGTCGTAGAATGTGACCGCAAGCGATGCATCCGACACCGATCCGGTCGTCGTGACCTCAACACCGATCTGCGCTCGGGCGCCATCACGGATGGGCCAGAGCGGAGCCAGCACCAAGTCCAGCTCGTCGTCAGTCTCGAGAGACTTGGCCACCTGCAATGTTCGCGGTGTGCCATCCACCGTCTCGACCGGGGCCGAGTTTGACGTGTGGTCGCCGACACCCATCGTGAACAGCGGGTCGCGATAGTGATTGCGCGCGCCAACCTGCTCGAGAACACCCAGCCCGCCGGCGAGGGATTCATTGCCGGACGCCAAGAAGGCCAGCGCGGCGTCGATATCGTCTTGAGTGACGGACCCTATCGCACGGGTCGAGACGCTTTCGCCCGTGGTGTAAGGGCCGAGAAGGAGGGCCGACGATGTATCAATGACGCCAAAGGCGTTGCGATACATCATCCGCACATAATAGGTCTCGTCAGCCAGCAACCCGCTAAGAACGAACCGCTCGGTGCCAGCCGGGTATTCCCCCTGAAAATCCCACGGGCCAGAATTTGAGCCTTGGCAGGTATAGAGGAGAATGCCAGTGACGCCGGTCGGCTGCGTCGTGTCGCCTGCCGTTATCGTGACGGACGGCAGTTCCGCGCCGTCTTCCACAACAATGGTTCCGCCCTCGCCTTCCCACTCGTCAGATGTTGGCGTCGGGACGGATGCAGGGTCATACCCCGCGCCGGTCGCAATGGCTGGAACGGTCGCGATTGTCCCGCCCGTGTAAACGTCCGGGTGGTCGGTTTCCAGGGCGAGCCAGACCGCGCCGCCCGGATCAACCTTTTTCGCCCGGACCCTGAAATAGCGTTCATCAAAGCCAAAGCGGGACAGGGTGAGCTTGACCGGCTGGCCGACGCTGACATTGATCGCGCGCCACCCGAACGGGGCCTCGAACATGCCCTTCTGGCGAGACTTGTTCAGCCGGATGCGCAGGAGCTTTTGCGCCTGATCGCCGTCCTGCACAGCGTCAAGCCGGACATTGGTGCGAACTTTTTCGCCGTCGGCTGTCTCATATGCGGTGTCGCGCATGAGGGGCAGCGGGCGGAGTTGATACAGCGCGTCCGGATCGATGAACTGCCCGGCGATCTGATTGTAGGCCGATTGCGCCAGCGGCATTTCCGGACGCCAATCGCACTCGCCGACCACATCGTCATCGGTAAATTCAGTCAGCGAGCCGTCGAAATCATCGACCTGGATGCGCAGGGTGTAGAGCCCGCCCGCGTCACTGACCTTGCCGGCACAGGCCTGTTCCAGGACACCAAGATTGGTCGCGTGATTGTCGCCCGTCGAAAGCAGGCAGTCGGCGTAATATTCTTCCGCCTCGCACTCATTTGCCGCCGTGATGAAGGACGCAAAATCGATGTCTTCCGGGTCGATGCCCATGCCATGCACGAGCACCCATTCCGACGTGTCCGGGTTTTGGACATACCAACCCAGCAGATAGTGCAGGATTTGCAGGGCCGGATTGCGCCCGATCGGCTCGCCATTGCTGTCCGTGGTGGTGAACGCCCATGTGGATTGATCATCGACCCGATGAGAGCCGGTGCCACCATTGGTGCTATCCAGACGCGGGTCATAGACCAGCGCGCCCTTGCCAACCGGGGTGATGCGGGTCGGGAAGCCGCGGGGCAGCTTTTCCTGTGACCAGACCCACTTGAGGACCATGTAGGCGAGACCGGTCATGGAGGCGGATTCACTGTCCGCCGTGACCCACTTTGATCCGGCACCCACGCCGCTCAAGGTCGAGCCGCTTGTGCCGACCAGCTCTGTCTTGATGCTCAGCGCGCCCGCATAGGTGCCGGTCGCGTTGCCGGACCCGTCAAAGCTGACCAGCTCTTCCTCGACATAGAGCGCGTCGAAAGACGTGATTTCGTGGCCGGCGAGTGCGATCACCTCGTCATAATTGGACTGGTCAGCCCCGTAGGCTTCCCAGTATCGCGTGTCCGTACCAAGCGCCGTGGTGCCGAATGCGATCTTGCGGAAGGCTTCAGGCTCAAGCGTCTTGTTCAGGCGGGCCGTGGTCGCTTCGGACACAGACGGGATGCTGACTTTGGGCTGAAGTGACGACACCGCGATACCGGCGCCAGCCGCAATGAGGTACGGGTTACCGGTGAAGAACCCCGCGACAACGAGGCCAATACCAACAACCGCGCGGACAACCTTAGACATGCCAGCAAGCCTCCAGCTCGGCGCGCGGAACGCGGACCAGACCTTCGCGTTTGAGGGCGTCGCCCATCATCTCGCAGCCGATGAAAATGCCGTCCGCGCCGGACATGACGCCGATGCAGCCTTGAAAGCTGACCAGATCGCCCGTTCTGGCGAACACAGGGGGGCGGGACGCGCCGAATAACTGCGTCATCAGGGCAGAAGGCGTATCGACGCCCGCGCGCTTCTTGAGCTGCTTGAATGCGCCGATCTTGCCGCGGTATTTGCCCCGCCAGCCGACCGCGAAGTCAGCCTCCTCGCCGCGCACCGCCTGGACAGCGCCAGCCGCCAAGCCGATGCAGCAATCCCAGTCACCCCATTGAAAAGCGCGCACGGCGTTGTTCGCGAGGAAGGTGTTCAACCTCGCGCGCCAGTCTCGATGTCTTTGCGTCATCTGATCTGGAAGTCCGTTGCCGGGCCGCGCCCTGTGTCAGACCCACCACCGCCGCCCGCTGTTTGGCCGGTCGATCCGATGTCCGCGGTCTTGTTGGCGAGGTCGTGAACCCAATCCTGGCTCTTGTCGGTCGGGTCGATATCGCGCTGCTCGCTGTAGCGGGTGCCAAGGGCGTCACCAGAGCGGGCCGCGAAGCCTTCAATGTTCAGCGTGATGACGGCGGAATCCTCGCCCTGCACCATGCGCAGGTCATCCATGCGGCCGACTTTCTGGCGCTGCGGTGTGTAGGCCAGTGCGCCGGCATCATTCATGTAGGACAGCCAGATCACCGCCCGGCGGCGACGCCATACCCGGCCATCGGCAATCACCTGCTTGAAAAGCGGCAATGCGGGATCGACGCCGGACATCTCAAGGCGGGTCGGGCCAGATCCATTCTCGTCTTCCACGATCTCGCCAATATCGGCGAGGCCGGAGCTCGACAGCCAGTCACCGTCAAGCGTGCTGTCCCCGGTCGAGGAAAGCGTGATGCCCATCGGCCCGGTCCACATCTTCAGCGGATCGTCAGCGATATCGAGATAGACGAACCAGACAGGCCGGACGACAACCGATTCAGCTTCGCTAGAGAACGTCATCAGAAGTGCTCCGCGCCTTCGAAGGTGAACGCAGACCGGCGACCGGGAAGGCCGCGCCAACGGGCCGTGTTGCTGTCCGTGGACGCGCACAGGAAATACGGGGCCGCAATCTCGAGGTCGTCTTCATCATCCGGGCTGGTGCGCAAGGGCGTGTCGAACGTGACCTGCCCCTCACCGCTGCCATCCGCTGTCAGATCGGCGCTCACGACAAAGCACTGATCAACCACCGTGAAGATGTCGCCAGCCGCGAAGATGTCCGCGCTTGGGGTCATGCCTTTCAGGTCCAGCGCGTAACCCGCCTGGTCAGCCCCATCGACCTTGATCGCGCCGGAATAGCCGGTGGCCGGGCCGAAATACTGCGGCATCGGGCACTGAAACCAGTTCTCCCGGCCTCGCAGCGCCATCTTGAACTTGCGCCACTCCCCGGCCTCGCTATCGGTGCGCGGGGCAAAGCTGACCGAGACCATCCAGCAGGACGCAGACGGGTAGGAAAGCACCTGGCGCTTCTTGGTGAAGAGCGACCGGGTTTCAAAATCCCGGCGTTCCAGCCAGACATCGCTGTCCGTGAGGATCGAGAGAAACGAGCTGGGAGCGGTGATGAGGGACATCAGTAACCCCTTGCGCTGATCTGCGGACGGGCGAGGCGTTCAATCTTCGCGTTGGTGTCTTTGGCGCTGATCTTCGTGGCGTGTACGACAGCCTGCTCCGAACCCTCGCGAACGGCGGCGTAAACCTCCTCACGAGAGACATCAGAACCCGCGTTGATCGTGCCGATGTTGACGGTGACGCCGCCGCCATTGTCATTGGACGGGACGGAGCCGGTGCGGTTCATGTAGTCGAGGTTTTCGCGACCGATCCCGCGCATAGCGCTAGCGTTTAGAACGCCTTCCTGACCGTGGACGACTCCTGCAATCTGGTTGACCGGGCCGTTGCCGGTGTAGCCGCCGGACTTGAAGCCATCGCCCGTGATCGCCTGGATGTTCGCGATGATGGACGCGCCCTCGGCAGCGACCGCCGCCATCGCCGGAATGTTGGCCGGGAATGGAAGGGCCAAGGCCTGCGCGACGCCGCGCTGAATGTTGATGATGGACTCGGCAATGGCGAACGCCTTGGAGACCGCGAACATGGCTTTGTAAACGCCGGACTGCTCGCCCGCGAAGCCTGCCGTGATATCCGCGATACTCTCGAAGGCTGAAGACGCCGCGCCCATCTGCATGGCATAGGCGCTGCGCTCCAATTCAACTCGCTCAGCGGCTCCAGCGGCTTGAAGCGCGCTCAGGCGTTGCTGGTATCCCTCATAGGAGATGATGTCGGCTTCGCGGAGCTGATCGAGCAAGGCTTGCCGCTGCGCATACTGCTCTTGCAGTCGGATGATCTCGTCGCCGCTACCGGTCAGACCCGGCGACTCCATCATCCCGGCGAACGGGTTGCCCGCATTGTCATTAGCAGCCTGCACATTGTTCAGACCGATATTGGCGCCCATCGAGCGCAGGAAGGAATCGAGGTCTTGCGCGCCCTGGACAAGACGCCCATCGAGAACCGCGCCCCAATATTCCCCGGCGGTAATCGCGCCAACGCTCATCAGCGAATTGAGAGCGGCGATCTGCGTGCGGTAGTCCTCGACGGCCGCATTGATGTTGTCGTACTCACGCACCTCGTCTTGACGAAGGGCGTTGCGCTGAAGCGCCGAGCGAAGCTCGTCCTGTTGCAGATCCGTGAGGCGTTCCCAACCGGGGATGCTGTCGTCTTGGATGGCTTTCTCTGCTGCCAGCAGTGCCACGCGCATTTCGCGCTCGCGGCGGCTAAACGTCAGGGTCGTGAACTCGCGATCAAGCGACGACACCAGGCCGTCCACCGCCAGTTGTGCCGCAGACAGTTGGCTTGGGCGGCCGCCGCCACCGGTCGGCGCCACAAGAGCGTTGATAGCGGCTCGCGCCGCCTCTTGGCGGGCCTGCAGTGCCCCGACAAGCCCTTCAACATAGTTTTCACCGGAAAGGGCACCTGCATCAGCAAGTTCCCGGATCGCCTGAGTTCCAAGGATTTCCTGCGCTTGCGCGCGGGCACGGGAACGGGCGCGGAAAGGGCCGTCTTCTGTGCTCTCAAGCGCGCCGATAAGTTGGTCCATACGCTCGATTTCAGCCCTTATTCCGGCTTCATCGAGACCGCTGAACTCCAATCCAACGCGGATACCCCTGGCCTGCTGGGCGGTCGCTCGGATCGCCGATGCAAGTCCGCGCGTAATACCGAGCTCATTGTTGAAATCTCGCAGCGCTAGCGACAACTCGCCCTTGAGCGCCGTGCTGGCGCGGTCAATTGTTTCGGGCAACTGATCAAGCTCGCCACGAAGCTCACTCGCCGCACCCAAGAGGGCGTTACCGACAACATCAGCAGTAAGCCGCCCTTGAGCGGCCATTTCTCGCAGCTCGCCGGTGTTCACTCCAAGATAGTCAGCCAGAACGCGCATTAGGCGTGGCGCCTGTTCCGCGACGCTGTTGAATTCGTCGCCCCGAAGCGCGCCTGCTGCCAAGCCTTGAGCGAGCTGGACGATTGCCGCTTCCGCCTCTGTTGCCGAAGCGCCAGAAACAACCATGCTGGTCGCAATCGCATCAGTAATTGTTAGGAGCTGCGCCGACGAATATCCTAGTTGCTCCTGCGCCGGCGCCAGTCGAGCGTAAATATCGCCAAGGCTTTGCACTGAGGTGCCGAGCTCGAAAGCAGTTGTGTCCAGGCTCGACATCACCGCGTTGGTTTCAGATGTCGAATCCGTGAAGAGCGAAATGCGGCCTTCAAGCAGAGTGAACCCGTCCGCGATCCGAAGCATCTCCGCGACACTGAGGCTCGCGATGAACGCCGCGCCCGCCGCTGCGGCCAGACCAAGCCCGCGCGTCACGAGGCCGGTGCCGCGCTCCATGCGATTGAACTCTCGCTCTGCGCGCCGCGCCTGGTCGCCTGCATAGTCAATCTGTCGACCAAGGCCGCGCGCATCATTGGCGGCAATGTCGAACGCCTTGCCCATTCCCTTTGCTTCACGATCCGTGCGGGTTGCGGTATCGGCCAGCCGGTCAAGGTTGCGCTCAGCCGAAACCGCATCGCGGCTATCAATGGCAAATCCCAGCCGTGCGACATCCATTGGCTACCCTCCGGGCATGAAAAAGCCCCGCTGCGAGGCGGGGCTGTTCAGTTGTTCGGCGTTTTCAGTTTGTTATGCGGCCTTGAGGGCCGATCAGGAGGCGTTCAGATACGGCTTGACCGCCGCTACCATATGCTTGGCGTGTTCTGGCCCCATGAGCCGGATCACCTCATCTGCGAGCCAGTAAGTCCCGATGGTGACGATTTTGTTGGCCACCGCAAGAGTTGGGGCCGCACCACTATCCGGGTATTCGCGCGCGATCCGAAGGGCTTGGTGCGCACCGGACGGCCCGGCCAACGCCCTGCCGAGCTGCGCTATATCAACCCACGGCGCTCCCATCCCCTTGCACGAACATTCGTACAGGGTGACAGGGGCGCCGTTGATCGTTGCCACCGTCAGGCGGCGAAATTGCAGATCCGGTGCGTCATCGTGCATTCAGTCAACTGACCAGCTTCAAATGACTCTGTCCAGCCGCCTTCGACCGAACCTCAACCAGCTTGTTGGTCAGCCAGTTGCGACCGCCAGCCTCCATCCAGTCGCGCACTGCATCGACGTGAAAGAGGTTGCGCTTCATCTCCGAGGTCAGGCGCATCGGCCGGTGATGCTCCAACGAGAACTTGCGCAGGCGATGGGTGAGCTGTCCGGCCCGGCCCCGGATTTCTCCGGTTTGGAACCCGTAATCGGTCATCACCTTCTTGCTGGTCACAAACTCGACCGCTGACCCCTTTTCCGGGTCCGACTGGCCAATGTTCGCGATGGCCTTTTCCATCTCAGTAACCTTGTGCGCCAGCATTCGCTGAATTCCGAAGCTGCGCTCGATCATCTCGACCACCTCGCCCGGCAGGTTCGCGGTCGAAACGCTCCGCCCCTCCATGCGCTCGCGGACGACCTCGTTGCACCACATGTGGAAGTCGTGATTGAGGTACCGCGCATATGCCAGGGCGATCTGCCAATGAGCGTAGGTTACGCCACCCTTGCCCCTGGTCCCCTTGATAATATGCCTCACGGGCACATTATGAATTTCGGCAACGTGCGCGATGAAGTCCTTTCCATCTTTGCGCGACCAGTTGGCCGGGCGCTTTGCCTCCTCGCTCCCAGCGGCTTTCCAGAACGCGGTGAGCGAAAACGTGTCGCCTTTCTGCGCCAATTCGATGCCGTTATAGACGAGCGGCTGATTGACAGTGGTTGTGATGTCCGTCATGGGAACAATCTCCGTGCCGCGGACTTGGTACGCGGGGTGGAGTGAAACTAGGGGGTGACGGGGGCTTGCAATTCCACACCGTCACCCCTGCCCTCCGGCAAGCCGGGGGCGTTCTCGCGGCCAAGTCCTCCGCGAGAAACTGAAAATTCCTTGTGTGAGTGGTTATCGAGCCGCTGTGAGCGGCAGGATTTCGGCGGAACGCGTGACGCCCGTCGCTGTGTCAGACAGCGTCTGTTGCAGACCCATCATCAGCCCAACGGACGCATGACGCGTCAGCCCGTACCGCTGACCGGCAATGGTGACGAACACCAGCCCGTGTGCGGATTCAATTGTCGGCAAGCGCTCGATAAATAGGGTATCGTCGGCATCAGCCATGGCTCGATCTCCTCGGGATCAGCTTCGGTTAGAGCCGGGGCGGAAGTTGCTGCTTCCCCTCGGCTCGAATATTTGTTAGACGCTTTTCTATGGGCGCGCAAGAAAAAACGTTAGACAAAAAACAGAAGCGAGGCAGACCTGCCACCGGTCAGGACCGCAACGTTGGTGTTCGCTTTCCAGATGCCTTGATCGCTCGAATTGATGATTGGGCCGAGATAAACGGCTGCAAGAACCGCTCGGAAGCCATCCGTCGCCTGGTCGAGCTTAGTCTCTCAAAGCCCCAGCCAGACACGAAAACGCCCGGCTCCAATTAGGTCCGGGCGCGGCTTTCAACACTAGGCAAAAGCACCATGAAATTGCGGGTCGGTCAAGCTGACCTTGCCCTCAATTCTCCCAGCGAGTAGCTTTGCGCCCCTACAACTCAGGGGATGAATATGCTGCGACTTGAATTGGGCGAAATAGATATACGGAGGAAAGCGGACACTGGCGAAGATTACGACTTCGCCACTGTGACCCTTTTCGCTCAGGAGCGCGGACACAAACTCACATACTCTGCCGAAGTTTTGTTTGAGGGCAGCGTTGACAAGGCGGTGAGTGAAGCGACAAAAAAATTAGAGGGCCTGGCCAGCAAAATTTTCGGCAAGGAGGGCTAACGTGCGCTTCTTTATTGTCTCAGGACTACTGGCGATAGCCGGAGTGATCGGTCTGGGTGCGGTGGCCTGGGAAATACTGTTGATGATAGATGGCGGTATTATCTCAGACCGTAGGGTCGGCTCACTGGGCGCTTTGGCGTTCGGCGCTTTGATCCTTCTAGGGCTGGCCGCGATTATCGAACTGCTCTGGATGTTGACGGGGAAGGCCAAGGCTGATCAGGAAAAGCGTGACCCTTCCGCCTAGCCCTTACCCGCAGCGACCTTCGCGGAAACCGCAATCTCACCGTAAACAGCCCCCACCCAAGCCAGGTCCATTTGCCGGATGACTTCGACCTCATCCGGTGAGAGGTGATTTCCGGTCAACTCCATCCACGCCTTGATGCGGGACGGGCCAAGCACCAGCGGCCCCCGCTCGCCCTCGTCGCGATCCCGGCACATGTCCGTGAAGGCGTCCCAAATGTAGTCTCCAGCGGGAGGCCAATCAGGAACCGGAACGTCAGCCCCGAATTTCCGATTGTGCTCCGCTCTGGTAGTTGGGCCGGCGCCCTTGCTGCGCACCGCTGGCGTCTCATAGCGCCCCTTGATCCGGGCCGCGTCCGCCATGAGCGGTGCTAGCCACCGAAAAAATCGGCGTCCGCCTGGACCTGCTTGTCGATCTGAGAGCGAATCCAGTCCACCGACAGCATGTCGAGCGCAAGATCGGCCGAGAACTTCGGCTTGCCGCCCTTCCACTCGCCGTCACCCGTGAACTTGATGTTCTCGACCGCAGCAGCGGACAGCTTCGCGCTTTCAACCTTCATATCGGCGACCGACAGCGGGTTGCCACGGCGCTCGGCAGCGCGGGACTTCTCAAGGAAAGCCTCGGTTGCGGCCTTCACAATCGGATCGTGGTTCGAGCGCAGCGTGAAGACGATGCCAAGCGGCTGGCGCGTGCCGGGGTGGCGCAGGTTGAGATCAACAGTGTTCGGGGAAATCTGGCTGATATCCATTTGTGTTCTCGCTTATCGTTGGGTTGAAAAAGCGGCCCCGACCGAAGCCGGGGCCAGTTGGCCAGTGAGGATCAGGAGGAGACGGCTTCCGGCAGCACGCGCAGGTGCTGGACGTGGCCGAGCTGATACATCTCGCGAACGAAGTCCTCATCGCCGCCTTGCGGATAGGTCGGGCCGGAGACAACCGAGCGCACATAGTCGGTAGTCGCGGTGTAACCGCTCACGGCGTCGTCATGAACGATCTTGAAGGCGTAGACGCCCTTGTCGGCGCCGATGGTGCGCAATGCGACCTGACCGGTATCGGTCGCGAGGTGGGAAAGTTCCATCTCGCCGCCGCCGCTGTCGTTCGAGCCCTTGCCCTTGAGAATGCCATTGTCGAGGGTGGTGTAGGACGCGATGTTCTCAGCGCGGCCGTAGTCGGGGAACGAGCCCACGTTATTCACGCGGACCCAGGTCAGGCCCTCCCATGCGGCCTGGTTGGCAACATCAGAGGCTTGGGCGGTTTCGCAGACATAAAATTGCTTGCCCGCATTGGTGGTTGCAGCAGTACCCATCTCTCGGGCTCCTTCTGTCATGAAAAAAGCCCCGGAAGGGGGCATTAGCGGTCAGTCGGGACCGCGCCGCAATCGCCTGATGGCGAAAGCCTTACGGATGCAGGCACCACCAAGAGACGGTGAGAGGCATCGAATTCCATCCATCCTCCGTGATGAGCTGGCCGCGCTGGTGAGCGGACAGGATCACGAAGAAATCATTCGGGCTGGTTCCCGCGCTGATGCGGGAGCGCCGGGCGAACTGGGCTTCAAGCGCCGCGATCTTCGCGCGCAACGGGCCGGGGCCTTGGCTGATCGGATAGACCGCCGTGATGATGTATGAGCCGGAGCGATAGACTTGCGCGTCCGACCCGATGAGCTGGCCAGCACGAAGCGGCGCGTGCAACACCTCGACCCGCAGATATGGCGTTGCATTGGACGGCTCGAACCGCAGGCCCGGCCATGCGACCGAAACACCCGGCGGCATGTCGCTCAACTTGCCGTGGAGCGCGTTTTCGATCTGGCTGACGTAATCGGTCACGGTATCGCCCTTTCCGCCTCACGGGCGAGATCCATGACCACGCCGTCGAAAGCGTTCACGAAGTTCTGAACCATATGCGAACCCTGTTTTGAGTGCCCCTGCTCGAGGCGCACGATGTAGGGCAGGTTCGAGACCACATAGATGGCTGATCCGCCGACACTGGATTTCGCACGAAGCCGGTTTGTGCCGTCGCTGATCGTGACATTGCCGGTCGGGTCCAGGCGCTGCACATCGCCAGACGCGGGCGCGTCATATGTGAGCTGCCAGCTTCCCCGCGCCGTGCCTTCATCAACCGGCGTGGCCTGCACAATGCTCGTCAGGCCGACCATCGCCGTCCCACGCGCCACATAGTCGAGCCGCCGCTCTGCCTTGTCAGCGAAGCGTCGAAGGTCGTCACCGAAACCCGCCATCAGCCGAGCTCGATCACAGCCTTGTAGATGATCGGGCTTTGACCATCGGGGTTGAGCGGCGTCATGCCGAGAATTGAGAAGACCTTGCCTTCAACCGTCACAGTGTCCCCGGCGCGTGGCTCAAGATCACAGCCGGACGCGGCCATGATGAACCATCGCATTTTCGAGACCGTCGCGGCGTCCAGCGTGTCCGAGCCGCGCGGGGCGGAATACGGTAGTACCACGGCGCTTGCGGTATAGGTCGTGGTGGCGTCGTTTTCGCCTTCGTCCGTCTGGTCGGTAAAATCCGCATCCCAAGGGTTTTCAGGAGGCGAGACGGCATCATCAACGCCATCGCTGCCGTCCAAATAGCGGGTCAGTGTGAAGGTCGAGCCCTTTTTCGCAATCAGGCGAAGTGCCGTGGCGATCTGTTTCGTGTAATCGGCCATTACGAGCGCACCAGGCTGGCAGAGCCGCCGCGGTTATTGCCGCCGATCTGGGCAAGCAGGCGATCCACGGCGATGAATTTGCGCGCACCCTTGGCCCCGGCGTATTCCGTCTCTTCCTCGATCACATCGACCTTTTCGCGGATCCGCTTGATCGCGCTGGTGTCATCCATCGGGGTGAGCGAGCCGGAAAGCGCCTCATTGGCCAGCAGGCAAACGGCCTCTTCCAGCTTGGCCGGCACGCCGATGTCGATCAGCTTGCCCTCGATATAGTATTGCGAGAAGCGCGGGAATGAGAGCGCCTGCGCTGCCAGGAGCGGAGTGGACGGGAACAGGTAGCCCGCATCCACAAAGCTGGTGGCCTCACGCAATGCCGCTTCCTTGGCCGCGTCCGTCGCGGTGGTCGTGATGTTCCGATTGGTGATGAACGTCTCGAAGTCTGCAAGCGAGACATAGGAATCCGACGCCGCAAGGCCCGTGCCGTCCTCGACAGTCAATGCCATGATCAGTCCCCAATCCGAATTGTCACGATTTTGCCGCCCGTCTCACTATCCCAGTCCGACGCGATCCGAACGGCCTCTTCAGCCGTTGCGCCAGCAGCCATCGCACCAATGGCGATTTCCCGGCCAGAACCGATCGCATAGAAGGGCGCCTCAAAAGAAAGCGAGCCGGACGGGTCGTACTCGATGAATGACCCGTCACGCCGAAACCAGATGAGATTGCTTTCCCTCAGCTCCGGTCGCGTGTCTTCGTCTGCCCCGGCCACGATCCAATCTTTGAACCGAAGCACCTCGCCAAATGAACCGGACCCCGCGATTGCGCCGCCGTCGTGCCCGAATACCTTGCGGGCCGTCCCGCTGCGCACGCCGTTGCACCCGACATGCGAGTCCGCGGCCATGACGCCATCTCGATAAGCAATCGTCGTCATCCTCGCGCCCTCGGTCTGATACAGGCAGCAACCGCCGCCCGGTCAAATTCCAGTCCACAATGCGCCGCGACCGGCTCGAACAAGCCCGGGTCAGCAACAAGCGCGTCCGTGTCGATTTCGATCAGGTCCAGCCCCGCCGCCTTCATGGCGTCAAAGCGGGCAACCTGCGCATCCACCCAAGAGCCCCACCCGGCCCGGCTGTCGCCATAGGCCCGCATGAAGTGGGTGCGGATGCAGCTATCAATGATGCCCTCGCGAGGCCGGCGCACGATTACCCATTTCGCTTCGGGGAATGCATCAGCCCAGGATTGCCACACAAGGGACAGTTTGGCGTCTTTGTAGGCAAGGTCCGCGCGAGGCCCGCCAAGCGCGTCCAGCGCCCGGAATTTCAACCCCTCGACGGGTTTAACCGCGTTAGCGTTGGGAAAATGCGTCTGGCCCAGCGGATCGCCGCCAAAACGCGAGATCATGGGCTTCAGGATGGTCTGCCGAACGGAGAGGTTTTCATACAGCGTGTTCACATCAGCGGGGCGGCCAAGATTGGCGCCGCACGCTTGCAGCATCGCGGTGGTCATGGACGTGCGCGATCGGGCGCAACCCGTAATCAAGATCATGCCCAATGCTCCCGAACCCAAGGTGTTTGAGCGGCGATCTGGTCGGCCTTTTCGGCGCCGTGAAAGAACACGACGCGGGCATCACCAAGTCCGCGCGACTTCACATGGCCCTTGTAGCTCACCACCTGCCCGGGGAAGAGGTCATCAATGACCGCGTAATCCTGCTTGCGCAGCCAGACCATGTCGGCCTGATCGCCGCCAAGCCCGTCGAAGTCATGCCATATCCAGTCGAAACCGGCCGGCACAAGAGCAACGCCGTTGCACACCGTGTTCGGCAAATAGACCGCCTTCGGTAGCGCGATCTTGTCCGCAGTCAGGCAGTATTCGGCCAGGTGGTCGATATTGCCGGTGACGACCGTATCGAGCCCGACCAGGATCATCGGCTCTCCCAGCCGGTAAGGCTCAAGACAGTCGGCATATCCCGGCGTCGGGTTGCTCAAAAGCTCCTGCGAGACCGGCTCGCTGTATTCCCGCACCCGATCCGTGAAGACAACAAAGTTGAACGGCACAGTCAGGTTTCGGGCAAATCCCCGATAAAGCCGCTCGACCCATGCCTCATTGTACCGGCTCGAAAACGACTTGCTGTGCTGGTTTGTCTGCCAGAACGGCACCGCGACGGTGATCACGATGCAAACCTCATCCGCTCGGAAGGCCCGGCGCGGGTGCATGACCGACCGTTGACCCAAAGCGCGCCGGCGGGAACATCCCGCGTCACGCGCTCGCCCGCGGCGATCATGGCCCTCGCCCCGATACGCACGCCCGGCAAAACGACCGCGTTCGCCCCAATGCTTGCCCCATCCTCCACGATGACAGCCCAGCGGGTGCCGTCGAACTCTTCCGGCCGATACCCGGTCTTGTCCGTGCGCGGCCAGGCGTCGTTTGCCAGCGTCACGTTCGGCCCGATGAACACGTCATCCTCGATCAAGAACCCCGGCCCCATCATCACACCGCCGCTGATCCGGCAACGGTCGCCAATCACCGGCCCGTGCAGCATCGCGAAGGGCGAGACCGAGCAATCCCGGCCAAGCACCGTGCCGCCCGTCACTGACGCGAACTGGCGAATGACCGTGCCGTCACCGATTTGCACCGTCGAATCCGTGACGGCCCGCGGGTGAATGTCCGCTTTGATCGAGATCATGCAGCGCCTCCGCAAGTGGCACCCGGCGAATAGACGTGAGCGCAGTTCTTTCGCTCGCATTGATCAGGTCAACGCCCCACGCCTCACAGGACTTGGCCGCGTGCGCGAAGGCCCGGCGCCATTTCTGGAAGCTGTTGTCGGTCGGGTTTTTCAGCCCGTGTGGCGACGCCTCGTCATGGTCGCCGTGCCAGTGCGATCCACCATCCGTGGCGCCGCAATCAAGCCCGATGAAAATGACCTTCGTGCAGCCAAAATGAATGGCCAGGTTGAGCGCCTGGAACCCTGAATTATTGCCGTAGGTGATGACCGATCGGTCGAGGCTCAACTGCACGCCATCACGGCCCTTGACCTGCCTCGCGCCAAATCCGGACGCCGCACCGCTTTGCGTCCATCGCTGGCCGGTGAACGCGGGCTTGTAGTGATGCCACCAGCGGCTATCGCAGGCATAAAGGGCATCAGCCCAAGGGGCGAGCTCCCAGCTATTGTTGATCGCTATCACACGGCACATGCCGCGCTCATGATAGCGCCTCACCAGCTCGATCTGATCCAAACCCAGCGACGGGCCGGAGGCGATGATGACGCACACCTCACCCGGCCATTGTCGCGGGACGATATCAGCCGGGAAACGAAGCCATTTCGGTTTCAGCCTCGCGCCGGTCCAGTTCAGCCTGAATGACCCGTTCCGCGCTCGCAACACGGTCTTTCGGGTCCGGCTCAAAATTCGCATTGATCTGCTTGGCAAGCGAAACCTTCTTCGTCCAGGGCTTCAAAGCCTGCCAGTTGTCGGGGATGCTCACAGCGTCCGACTTCGAAACGGGGGCGCCACCTTCCGCCTTCGTCGCGGCCTCGGGCATCGCCTCATCCGGGTTGAACACCGCCATTTCGCGCCGCACCGGAACGCCGGCTGCGGTGTAAGTTTCGGCGATCAAATCACCATTAGGAGCGTCCAAAGGCACCACGACGCCGTGCGCGCCCTCAGCCAGAACCTGACGACCGTGCGCGTCTTTGCCGGGCGCATGGAACAGAACCGGATTGCGGATCTGGGCGGCCATCTTGTTCTCGCGGAACTGCGCGGCCAGCTCTTTCGCGCGCGGGCTGTCTTCGAAAATCATCACTACGCGCTTCATGGCTGCGCCTTTCATCAAAAGCGATACGGCGGGAAGAGGCGAGCCCCTCCCCGCCGATCGGGATTAGCGGGACTGGATGATCACGCCGGCAAGCGAGCGCTTGTCGTTGTAGACCTTGTCCCAGTTCGAGCTCGTACCGAGAGCCGTGCCGTTCGGGTTGGCGCCGCCATTGGCGACATCCCAGCTCGCGCCCTTGACGCCGAGGCTGAACGCCCCTTCGCCCTGGATGCGATAGGCCAGGTTCTCGAGGCCCGTCACCATTTCGCCGTGAATGGTTTCGCCTTCGGAGGTCTCGACACCCACAGCATCGGCGGTCAGGCCGAGCGTGTAATAGTCGGTCACTTCCGGCGATCCAGACGTGGCGTAGAGCGACGCGGAATCCGTCACCAGAACCGGGCGGTTCAGGGTGAGCGGATTGCCTTCGGCGACGTTGAAGTTGGACACGCCGTCGATGTTGGCCGCGATCTGCTGCTTGACCAGATCGAAATACACCTTCGAGTGCATCACCCACAGGATGACGTTCGAAGCCGCATCACCGAACTTGGACAGGCCGTCGACCAGGTCGGAGGTCGCGATGGTGCCGTCCGAGGCAACCGTGTGCTTGTTGGCCGACTGACCGTTGAGGAAAGCCTTGGCCGACAGAACGGCGTCATCGGTCTGCTTGACCAGCGCGGCCTTCGCAGCTTGCTCGCCGACCACGAACATGAACTCGTCTTCGTCGAACTGGCCATTGGTGGCCTTCTTGAAGCTGTCCAGCGTGTTGGCGATCGGGCCGAGCTTCCAATTGAGCTTGACCTTCAGCTCTTCGGACTGAGCGAGCGCGATGTCAGTGACACCGGAGACCGAGGTCGTGTCACGCCGCGTGATCAGCGAAGAGGTGTTGGCGAAGAACGAAGAGTAATCGTAATCGCCGGGCTTGAAGTTGTTGGACAGGCGGATCGCATTGCGGGACGCCTGGTTGAACACATCGGTGTTCTGCACGAGGGTTTCAATGAAACCACCCTGGATACGCGGGTCGTAGACCTTCATATCCGATGCCTTGCCGATAGCCATATCGATGTTCCTTTCGGGAGTTAGGGGCTATCTCGGGAACGGCATCGATAGCCGGGGATCAGGCTTTCGCGAGATCGGCCGGGTTGATGGACCCATCCGCCAAGGCGCGAGCCTTTTCGGATTTCGACATCTTCGATGCCTGCGGATTGACGGTTCCCCCGCCTTTGCCCGGTGGCGTCCCGCCGCCGGTCTTGTCGGTGCCTTGGAATGCCCACTGGAAACCGGGGTCATTCTTCAGGCTCTCGACGAAAGAGTTGATATTCATGTTCGAGCCGTCGCCGGCGATGCGCGGATTGCCGTCTTCATCCGTGACCATCACGACGCGCTTGCCGTCGCGCATGTCGGTCTTGATGTAGCGATCCACATAGGCATCCAGGGCCTTGCGGCGCTCCGGCATGACGCCGTGGGCGTCGAACGCCTCGCCCTTGGCACGAAGCCGGGCGGTCTGGTCTGCCTCACCTTTCAGGCTCTGGTTTTCGCTTTGCAGCGTGGCGCGTTCCTTGTCGAACTCAGCCATCATTTTCTCGCGGACAGCCTTGACGCGCTCTTCAATGAGCTTGTCGGCTTCCTTGGCCGGGTCGAGCTGCGAGAGCTCTTCATACTTGGCCAGCGCTTCCGCCGCCTTCTTGGGGTCAATATCCCCGAATGCCGCGGCCTGCTTTTCAGCCGCATCCGCGCGGGCGCGCTCCTTGCCGAGGGCCGATTTCAGGCCGGAAACGTCTTCCAACGCATAACCGGACGCGCCGTCCACTTGCAGGACAAACTTGCCCTTGAGCGGGCCGTCTGCTTGCTCGGTGTAAAAGCCACGCACCGCCTCATCAGCGCTGTCGATACTGTCGAGAATTGCTTTCAATGCCATTGTTTTCACGTCCCGTGAGAGTAAAGCGCCGTCCTGGCGCAAGGGTTCGCCCCGCCGGGCTCCTCCCGGTCAGGTCACATCGCCCGAATGGGCAGATTTCAGTTGGCGTAAAGCCTGGTCAGCTCATCCAGCGAGAGCGGGTCGCCGCGGAAGTCCAAGAGCTGCGAAAGGGTCAATTTCTGCTCGCGCCAGAGACGCGCCCGACCGGGGCCAAGCAGATCGTTCTGCTCTGCGACCGTCTTGTTTTTCAGCCACGTCTCGAATGTCTGGCTTGCCGGGACCGGCCCATCCGCTGATGCGCGCTGCCCAGGAATCCGGACACCCGATCCGATGCGAGGCAACAGGACCGATCGGCACCCCACATGAATGGGCGGCACCTGATAGGGAACTGAGTGCCCACCGACCGGCGCCTTGGTCTGCATGTCCCAGGACTTGCCGTCGCGGGCAGAGCATTGAAGCGTCGTTCGACTGTCCAGCGTGGAGGAATGAACCTCTGCCGTGATCAGATCCGCGTTGGCCTCGTAGACTGCCGTTCGGGCCTGGTTGCCGATTGCATTGACGGAGGTTCGCACCAGCGCGGCCGATTGGCGGCGGGTGGTCTCCATTATCCCGTCTTTGAAGCTATTCGCCCGGGTCCCGCGCACCCGGCGGATGAGCTGGTCGAGCGTTTCGCCTTGAGCCACCCCGAGCCGCATCTGTTGGGCGAACCCCTGCGTCAGACTGTCGGCCTGCCGAGACCACCAGTCATTGAGCGGCACACCCACAATCTGCGCATTAGCCACCAGGCCGCGAAGAACCTCCGCAGGCGCGACGCGGATCGCCGTCTGGATACCAGCTGAGGAAACTGCGCTATTCAGCGCCGTGTGCGCCCATGCGGCCTCTGCGGCTGCGTAATCGGTCAACGCGCTGGCCGATGTGTTGCGAATGTCCCGGATCATCTCGCGCATTCGGGCGCGGGTATCCGTCAAAAGCGATTCCAGCCGTCGCCGCTGCGCTGCGGTCTGCGTTACGCCAGTCGGATTGAACCGGGACAAGCGGATGACGATTTCTTCCTCGACCTCCTTGAGGATACCCAGGATGCGCCGGCGCTCGCTGCCGTCGAAGCGAAGCCCGCCTATTGCACGGCGGCGAAGGCGTTCGGCGTATTGCTCAGTTGCATCGCGTGCCGAGCTTCCATCAGGCGGCGTCATCGGCGCTCAAGCCTCCGCCTTCCACGTCAAGGCGTGCATCATTGGCCTCGATGTCCAGGTCTTCGACCACACCGATCTTGCCGAGCTGCTCGAGATAGTCGGTGCGGCTCAGATCGCCGCGATCACGGGCGGAGTTGAGCCCGACCACCGCGGCCTGATTGGCGGCGCGGATCGCAAACTTGCTGTTGAACTCCGCCTTCGCGTCGAACTTTTCATCCATCCAATCGGCAGCCATAACCAACGCCTTGGTGATGCACTGCGACAGGTTCACCGCCAAAAGCTGGCCAAGTGACATGGACTGGTTGGCGTCGATCCCGGCCTCTGTTGCCGTTGCCGCCCGGCGCGTCATGTAGGTTTCAATCGACATGCGGACCATCCATTCCTGAATGTCCTGGATGTCGGCGCGGCCCGCATTGATTGCGTCACCCTTGTGCTCGACCCAGCCGATTTTGACTTCTTGGCCGGTTTTCATGGCCGTATTCGCGCCGATCTCGACTGCCTGGCTTTCATCACCACCCGCGATATGCAGGAAGGGCACACGCGCATAATGCAGGATGTTCGCCTGGTCGGCGTAGGACTGCCACCAGCGTAAGTTCATCTGCGCAAGGTCTTCAAACGGCGGCTTGCTGGTCAGGTATCCCGTGCGGCCGCCAAAGAATGTCGCGAGGGGGATGTATCCCAGCTTGATCAGCGTCGGGTCGCCAACAGGGGACCATTCGTCTTCGTCATCTTTCTCGAAGACGACCTCTTCCGACACAGCACCGGCCACCCGGCGCACCCGGATCTGCTCGATCATCTCTTCGCTGCCAAACTCTTCTTCCGAGTGCTCGCGCCAAGTCCGGTAGCGGATTTGCGACAGGAACGTCTGCCCGTTCACCTGCTCCGTGCGCCAGCCGATCAGATTTTCCGGGCGGATCAGCACGAAGTATGGTCGCAGCGTCAACGCCATGTCGGATTCGCGCGATCCATCCCCGGTGTTCACGGGGAAGTCGACCAGGATATGAGCAAGGCCAGTAGAGGCGCCCACATCGAACAATTCTTGCGCGAACTCCATCAGCGGCGTGCCATCGCGGTCCACGTCGCCAATGACTTCGGACATGCGCGTCGAAATTGTCGCTTCCTCGTCACCCGCTTTGAACTCGACCGGCTTGGCGAACACATAACCCGACAAGGTGGTCAGGTTTCGCGCGAACTCATTCAACAAGACGGCACGGCCCAAACGGCGCTTATAGGCCGTGTCAGATTCCGCCGGCTCTTGGGGGAGGAAAGCTTCGCCCTTTGCCCGCATCGCAGGCGTCCCGCCCATCAGCGCTACCGGCAAGGCCCAGCGCTTTGCCATTGCGGCATGTTCGGCGCGTGGCGTTGCAACGTCGCTCATGGGCTCAAATCTCCTGCTGTGTCATTGTCGTGCTGGTCGCTGAAACCCGGTATCTCGTGGTGTCAATGAGGTGGTCTTCGCCCTCGGTGTCGTAAGCGTCCGGGTCTTTCTCCGAGCGCTGGACCTCACCCATGTTTCGGGCCAGGTGCGGGCATTCTTCGCCAAAGATGAACAGGCCCGGTTTTTCCATCGGCCTGCCCGCCTCATAGGGCCGTGATGCCACAAGGCGATCCGCAATGGCCTTCGATCCAGTGACCCGCGAGCCAGGGCGCTTGTCGGCCTCCGTGAAGCGAACGCCCTCTGCCTTGTAGCTGTCATGGATCGAGCGCTTTCCCGCGCCTTGAAATATCTGCGTGTCCGCCGGGCCGGGCTGGACGTTCGATCCCCACCGCCGCGCCAGCGCCTTGTCGATCGACCGGATATCCTCGGCAATCTTCGCGTCCGTATCGCGCCGGCCGACATTCCAGTCCGAGACATTGCCGGCCGTGCCGTAAAGCTCATGGATTGCGAAAAGCGTCCCTTTCGGGAAGGCGTATTCAATGCCTGGCGCGACCAAGGCTGGCGACCCGTCCGCCTCTGCCCACCAGATTGTCGCGTGCGGGCTCGACCAACCCCAGTCATGGCTACGGTCCACCCTCCACGTCAGCGGCGGCTTGAATGCCTCGATAACGTGCGTGTCCGGGTCGTGGATGCCGTAGAAGAACCCGCCGATGGCCGTTGACCACTCACCGTCGATCCAGGCTTTGCGCTTGGCCATGTCGGACGGCTGCAAGCGCGCCTGATAGGCTGGATCCGCCTTGATCAGCTCCGGGTTGTCCGCGAACATCATTTTCAGATGCGTGCGGGTGATCTCAACCGTGGCCTTGCTGCCGTCCAGGCCGTCAACCTCGACCCGCTCGCGCTGGATAACACCAGCCGGCGCCGGGTCCACATAGCGGGCCTTCACCCATGCCGCGCCAACGCCCCAGGGGTTGCCTGTGCAGCGGATCATGCGAGGCACATCAGGGTCAGACGACCTGCACGAGCCCATCACCGCGGTGTAGAGCTTGTCATTGGGCCACTGTGGCAACTCGTCCCAGCCGATGAACGGCCACTCCTGGCCGAGGAATTCGCCTAGATCGTCTTCCCGCTTGGCGTGCCGGAAATAAAGCCGCTCCCCATCGGGAAACTGCCAGTAATAGTCCGATGCGCTCTGGTGAAACTTCGCGCCGGGGAAAATCCGGCCAAACCATTTCTTCGACCGCTCGACCAGATCGGTAAGGTCTTTGTACTCACGGCGGAAGATGACCCCGCGCCACGCTTGCCGATGGCCTCGCCCCACATGCTGCCCGAACGAGAACAGGAGCGCGTCAGACTTGCCGCCACCCCGGTTCCCCCATCCAAGAAGCTCGAAGGCCGGACACGACAGATACCATTCCTGCGGCCCTGGGTTCGCTCTCCAAGCGATCCGCATTGCCATAGGGTCAGTCTTCCCCGGAGACCTGTTTCTCCCAGTCTTCCGTTGTGGTCGCAGCCGGAGCCACCATGACGCCCGTGTGGTTCACGTTGACGTTCGATTCCGTCTTGTCAGTCAGGCCCAGATCGCGGGCGATGATGTTAGCATTCAGCAGGTCCGCAGCGGCGCCGGCGAACTTCTGAGAGTAGATAATCTCTTCCGCCTCACGTTGGACGTCAGACAAATCGGGGCGCGATTTCTTCCATTCGCCCCATGTTTCGCGGGTCACATCGATGAACAGGCAAAGGCCTTGCAGCGTCATGGCGCGCATCTTGGGGAGGTTTTCGACCGTCACGCTTCCTTGGAACGCAAAGGCCTTCGCCTCATACAGCGGGTTCTCTTCGACCCAAGCGAAATACTGGTGACAGGCGTCGCGAAGGGCGTCGGCGCTTTCAAACTTCGGCTTCGCACCGTGGGAGCTGCGAGCTTCCCAAAAGCGATTGCCAGCCTTGAAACGGCCTGTCTCTTCGTCTCGATCACCACCAGCCATCAGCTCACCCTCCGGCCTGTGTTATGGCCCATACGGCACCACACAGAGCGCCAAGGGCAAAAGCTGCCAGCATTCCAGCAGTGAGGATGGATGCGGCGATGGTGTGTTCGCGTTCGGTCATGTCAGGCCGTCTCTGTTCCAACTGGTACGGCGCGGGCCTCACCGAGGCGGACGCGGTTGGCAATCCAGCGCATGGCTGAATGAACACGTTCTCCGTCCGGGTTGATGGCACCGACGATCAGGAACGGGGTGCAAACCCAAGCGAACACCTTCGCCAATACAAGGGCCGTGCGGCGCCCATGAACGCGACAGGTCAGGTTGCATATCTCAGTCATGTCAGGACTCGCTCTCCAGGATGATGGTCGGCGCGAACTCTGCTTCCAGGTGCGGCGCGCCGTCCGGGTCGATCCATGCAGCCGCTGCCATAGCTCCCGACGCCTTGGCCCGGTCGAGCATGGCTCCTAGCATTTCAACCTTGGTGACTTGATCGCCGGTGAGGCCGAATGACTGGCTCATGATGCTTTCGGGCAGGGTTGGCTTGGTCATTTTCCCTCACGGCGGACTAAAGCGGGAGATAATTCCCGAATATGTGATTTTCCTATTGACGCCTCACCCCAGATATGGGATAAAGGGTCATCAACAAGGGAGGTCGACATGACCGGCACGCAAACAGTGAAATTTCAGCGCGGAAACAAGACAATAACCGGTAATGTGGTCGCGCGCGGATACTTCAATGTTGACCAGCCTGAGTGTTTCGAAGTTTCAGCGCCCGAGTTTCCCCACCTTCGCTTCATAGTCCCGGTGTCAGAATGTCAGGCCAAATAATGGACCGAGATTTCTGGGTGTCCGCTATAGGCGATAACAGGCTAAGTGGAATTCTTGCCGAAACCTAGGAAGCGATAGAGTGCTGCGACGACGCTGACCGACTCTACATTTTTCACCGACGCCTAACCCTAGGGATAGCCAATCATGCCAAAAACCGAGAACATGAACTCCGGCGCAACTATTGAGAAAAATTCAATAGTTCGCCGAGCCATCAAGAAACGCTTGACAGGTGGGGTCAAGTTTCCGAGCGGCGAAACGTCGTCCTGCTGGGCCTGCAATGCGCTGCCATGCGACGGCGGGCTGGAGAGCTGGGAGCGTCTACCGTGGATTGTTACTCTTCGGGGCACTGCTGAACAGCGCTTCCTTATAGATCGTCGCGACCCGGACAACCCTGATATGTTTGGCGGCCTATTAATAAATGGCAACGGCAGCGTTTATCGAAAATGCCTTACGACCGGAGAGACTGGCAGGCGCAATTTTCATAGATCGCACTTTGAAGAAGAGCTGCCGACATGACACCCCAGCAATTCACCGAATGGCGTCAACGGCTCGGTCTCAAAAGGACCGGGCCAAAAGGCGCATCCGAGGCGCTAGGCGTGTCCAAGAACATGCCCGCCAAGTATGAGTCAGGCGAGGCTGATATCCCGCGCTACATCGCGCTGGCTTGCTCTGCGCTGGCTATGGGGCTTCCGCCCTATGGTACATAGCACCCCTTCCTCCGGCCCTCGGTTCAAGGATTGTCAGAGTGAGTGTGACCGGGGAAGGGTGTTTGGACATGCAAACGGCGCCACCTCGAAAGGCCGCGCCGCGCAGTAATTCCATTGTGGGGATTTATCGCTGATTTTTGCGGTTTGTTCAAGGGGTGGTGTCCTGATTTTTTCCAACCGCTATATCCAGCGTCACGCTGCCTTCCTCCGCTTCGGCAACCGCTCGATCCTCATGACCGGCTCCGCATCAAGGCGACGCTGCCACGGCTCATAGTCCGCGACCGCATCCAGACCGGCAATAACGCTGGCCTGCACCGTGGAGTGATGGCGACCTGTCAGCCTTGCGCGGGCGTTGAAGTTGAAGCCGATCGCACAGCAGGCGTCCAGGTCGAAGAAACGCTGCATCGTCATGCCCTTTGCCTCGATCTGGATCCGGACACGCTCATGGTTGGCGTCCAGACGGGCTGCGAGAGCCTTTTCGCCGCCGCCGCCCGATCCCTGCACCCGGTCCACGATCTCGCATGTGTGAGCGCCAGAGCTGGCCACATGGTGCAGGCGAGCCCACAACCGGGCTGCCTTGTAGCGCCGGACCTCTTCCGGCTCATCCTTGCCCAGCGTCCCGCGAAGACGCATCTTCTCAATCGGGTTGCTGGTGTCGAAGAGGGCGTAGCGGGCCGGTTCCTTCGGCTTCGAGACCAGAACACGCGCATCCAGGCTCTGGCGATGCCCATCCCGACCGGGGGAGTTGTGCCGGCCGATTTCATCTTCGCGGTATCCCATGCGTGATTGCGTCATTGTCCGGTCTCCGTGTTGGGGGCGGGGATGCCCACGGCCTCTACCAGCAACCGCTCCAGCATATCGACTGGGCCGCTGCTGGAGAGAATTTCCAGCGCTACGGTTCTGGCGCCCCCCGCCTTGATTGCGCGTTCGAACCTCTCGACTTGCTGGCCGGATATCTTCAGCGCGAACTCGACATCCGCAGGCGACGCTGAGGACCGGAGCGAGCCTTGCGAGCCACCACATTCATTCGTCATCACACACCACCTTTCGATTTAATCTCGGGAGAAGAATGCGGGGAGACGTGTTCAGCGCCTCCCCGCTGTTGCTTCGTGGTCGTTATCCCGCGAAGCACACGACAGGCCGTAGCAACCCATCGCGCGGGGAGAGGGGTTAGCGCCCCGTCTTCCCCAGTACAGCCGCTGGATTGGCTACCAGACCGGCCCTTCGCCTGTTCAGAGGCAAAGCCCATTACAGCGCCCGTCACTCGTTTCGTGATGCTGTTTCGCACCACCGATCGACGGGCGCCCTTCAAATATTCCGGGTGCTGATTGAAGGCATCCGCAACCGCACCATCCACAATGCGCCAGAGCCGAGAATAGGACCGGTCGGGCTTGGGGCAACGCAATCGGCGTCGCCGCCGAGGCACACCGCGCGGACGTGCCGGTGGCTGCTCGCCATCCCGGTAAACCAGATCCGTCGCGTGCTTCGCCTTGACGTGGTTTGCGGCGGCTGTCTCGCTGCCAAACCGGGCCGAGCACAGGGCGCATATGTGGAGCTTGGCGGTCATGCCGCCCTCCCCTCGGCATATCCGAACTCTGCCAGGACATCGGCAGGAGCTTGGCAACCGGGCTGGCCGGGAGGTGGGCCATCGGGGCGCCAGTCGCCGAACTTCTGGAAAAGCCGGATCTCGCCGCCCCAATCCGTGCCGGCGGGCTTTGCCGGTAGCCATTCCCGCCACTTCTCGCCGTCAAGCCAGCGGTCGAACCGATCCACGCAATCGCCGGAAGCCTCAAGCCACGGGCCGACCGCCCGCTCAACATCAGCCGGATCGACGCCTGACAGAACAGCCCTCGCCATCGCGACCCTCGCCCCAGGCTCGCCACAACGCCGGGCTTGCGCTGGCAGCTTTGGCCAAATGCGGTCCATCGCTTGCTGAATATCGGGGCGGGAACCTTTTTGACCCCCTTTAGGGGGGTTTTTGGAGGGTGGGGTTGTTTGGGGGGTGTGGGGGGAAAGAAGGGGGTCCGCATTGTCACGCGGCGTCACGCCATGTCCCGCGCTGTCCGCGTGACCGATTTCAACCTTTTCAGAGGGTTGCGCCGCGCGTTGTCGGCGTTTCCGGTTGCGGTCATTGCTGCGTCGCTCTGCCGCGCGGCTCTCGTCCTTGGCGGCAAGATGCTTGATCGCGCGGACAATCGTATCAGCGTCTGCCCCGGCCACTTCCAGCGCTTCAATGGTGTCGATAATACTTCCCATCAGCCCCAATCCTCAAAGTGATTGCAGGCCATGTCGCCCGCGAGTTTGATCTTGCCGAGCGGGCCAAGGCGGTTCTTTGCGAGGTCGATCTCGACCAGCTTCGACGCGGCGCGTTCCCGGCGCTCGTGTTCCTTCGCGGCGTCGGATTCCTCCGGCTCGCGCTCGGCGTAATAGCTGTCCCGGTAGACCAGCAGGATCTTGTCTGCGACCTCCTCGATCTTCCCGCTGTCTCGCAGGTGGCGGATCGACGGGCGTTTGTCTTTCTCATGCTCGGCAGCACGGGCAAGCTGACAGGCCACCAGAAGGCAGATACCGAATGTGAGCTGGATGGTCTGCAAACCGAGCGCGATGTCGCTGGTGCGCTCGTAGAGGCCGCTACCCGGTCCTGATATGTTCTGGAGATAGTCAAGGCCGACAACGCCCGGCTCTTGCCCTGACTTCTCGACTTTGCGAAGCCAGCGGCGAATCCGTGAACGCAGACCGGAAATGCCAATGCCCGGGCAATCGATGATCGTGATTGGCAACGCTTCGATCTCAGCGATGCATTGCGCGACTCGATCACGCTGGTCCCGGTGCATGGTGCCGTTGGTGATCGCGAAATACGGGACGCCGGTCATGCTTGCCGCCCATCTGGCCGCGATCTGGCGAGCGGTCATCTCATTGGAGAGCATCAGGGACGGCTTGCCGTTGCGGGCAGAGCGCAGCACCTGGTCAGCCACGATGGCGCTCTTGCCCATAGAACTGCGAGCTCCGACGATGATCAGGGCGGGCGATATGGTCCGCATGTCGTCAAAGCCGCGCAATCCCGTCTCGATGAAGGTCAGGGGCTGGTCCAGGGCGGCGCGAAGTGCTTGGCCGGCGGTGCACTCCGTCTCGCCTTCCTCGGTATCCGTGAGAGCGGCAAGGCTGGCTTCCGCCTCTTCGATCAGCGCGGACGCGGTATCTTCGGAATCCTGTCTGGCCGCATACCCCATTTGATTCGAAACGCGGATAAGGGCCCGGCGCAAAGCGAGCTCGGCGACGATGCGGCCGTATTCGACCGCGGCATTGCTGGTCAGGGGAGCGGATTGAACCAATTCGACCAGATACGCGGTCCCGCCGATTTGTGCGAGGCCGTCATCCTGTTCGAGCTTGGCTTTCAGGGTGATCGGGTCGCACAGATTGCCGATTCCGATCTGGTCGCCGATGGCCTCGAAGATGCGGGCGTGAACCGGGTCATGGAAATGCTCTGGCTTGAGCCAGTCTGCGATCCGGTGATAGGTCGCGTTGTCGTACAGGAGGGCACCAAGGATGGCTTGTTCGGCAGACACGTTCTGCGGCAAACCGCTCTCGGCTTCATAGACATGCTCTGACACGTTAGGAAGCATTGGGGCGCACCCCCATTTTTTGCTTGCGGTAAGCCTCGCGACTAGCAATCCGCGAACACTCCCTACAGAACCTACTCCCCCGATAGATGTAGGTGTTCTCTTCCGAATACGGGTGACCTTTCGGGCAATGCGTTTTTTGCGCCCAGTGTCGCCCACCATCCCCACGGCGTATGTTTTCCGCCTGAGTCACAGGCTCTAAATGTGCGGGGTTCACACAGGCCCTATTTCGGCACAGATGATCAATCTGCAACCCATCTTCGATCTCCGCTCGGAAAAGCTCATAAGCGACACGATGCGCAACGGCCAAGCGACGGGTGCCATCGTACTTGCTACCCACACCAATCTGCCCGTACCCACCTGGCGTCCGACTTGCGGTCCAAACCCAACACCCAGTATGGGGGTCAACCTCAACCTTCTCCATGAAGCGCTTCGCGCAACTCAGAAGCGGCGGCAAACGGTCCCCGTTGCCGCAATCGTCAATCGCCTTTTTTCGCTGCTGGCTCATGACACATGCCCCCGCTGTTTGCGGAGACGGTCGAGGCGTGACGGCGCCCGGTATCCACGGGGAAGGCCGTTCTGCATGTTGCTCCGCACGCAGGAAGGAACGCAGCGGGTTTTTTCCTGGAAACCGATCTGGAAAATGCGGGTTTCGATCTCATAGCCTCGCTCTGCCCAATAGGCGCGGATCTGCTCGGCGTGGCGGTCGGCGATCTCTGCACTCTGGCGAGTCAACAGGGCTGCGCTAGGAGCGGTCATTGCGCTCTCCCTCGGCTATCAGGTCGGTGATATTCGGGACCGGCCGGCCTTTCGCTTTCAATTGCGCAGCGACCGTCGAATGCATGATGTTCAGTTTTTCGAGCTCGACTGATTGAGCGCCCCGCTCGACATGGGATTGCATGCCTTGCGTCCATCCGCAGTCATCCGCGACGGCCCCTTGCTTCACATGGGCAAAGCGTCGCCAGTCGGAAAACTCGCCCGGTTTCAGGAAGACGCGGGTCATGCTGCCACCCCGAACACGAACCGATCACGCGCGGCAATCTTGCTGCGGTCCAATGGCTTCTTCCGGCGCTTGTAGGGGGTCATGCAGCGGGCATGGTGATGCTCGCAGTATGACGAGACGTCTTTCTGCTTGGCGCCGCAGAAAAGCGTCTCAGCGGTCCCAGGTGCGTTCACGTCGTCAATCGGGAACCGGCACTGGTCGCGCTCGAGGTCAATAAACCGCGTCGGGTTCATCTGGATCGGGAAGATTGCCGACCCTGACTTGAGCTGGCTCTTGACTGTCTGGTGAACCACGGGCGCGCGACCAGACCCACGCGGGCCGACCGGGTTTTGATTTGCCCTCTTGCCGCCACCGGCGATGCGTGTCCGGGTTCCACGGGCGGCGATCATGTCTTTGGTACGCTCCGGGGCGTCCGGGTGCGCGCTGGTCCAGCCCATGCGGTGCCATTTGCCAATTACCGCGCTGCGGCTAGGCAGGCCCATTGCCTTCGCGACATGGGCGGCAGAGTGTCCAGCTTTCCACATCTCGAAAAGCTGCTCCACGCGCTCTGGTGTCCAGTCAATCAAAGCTCTCATCACCGGCCCTCCGGCTTGTGTTGGGGACAGAACCAGGATCCACGCGAGCGCATCGACACGTTGAACCCGTATCGAGCGGGCTTACCGCAGGTCTGGCATTTGAAGGGTGGAATGGGGGCGTTCATGCGGCATCCCCATCAAAGCTGATACGTTCCTGCACCGGCTTCGGCGCTGGTTCCTCGAACAGACGCGGCTGCTTGTAGGCCTCTTCGATCCGCCGACACGCGATGTCGAAATAGCCGGGGTCCAGCTCGATGCCGGTGAACTTCCGGCCAAGGTTGACGCAAGCAACGCCAGTGGTGCCGCTACCCATGAAGGGGTCTAGGATGGTTTCGGCGTTGGGGACGAAGCCAAGACACCAGCGCATTGCCGCAACAGGCTTTTGCGTCGGGTGCTGACGCCTCTGGTCAATCTGCGGCTCTTCGACCTGCAGCCCCTTCCACATATAACGAAACACTTGCCGCTTACCGGGCAGGCTGCACCACATAATTTCCGCATCTGAGAAGCTGTCGTATCGATTGGTGCGGCCGCATTCCTTATCCCAAACATGAAACACGCCGCCGCTTGGCAGGGCCGATGCGAAGTGATCGCCGCCGAACATCAAGCACGGCATCGACAGAAACGGTGATGGGTCGAATTGCTCATCATCACCAAGAATTTTTTCTGTGTGACGCCCGCCCCACTTCCCCGATGGTCCAGCATTTCCGCTATGCACAAACCCAATCCCATAAGGCGGATCAGTCACCACAGCATCAAACTCGCCAAGCGTCGGCATCACCTCAAGGCAATCACCCTGATACAGCGTGCAGTCTCCGATAACTTCCTTGCGCTGATAGCTCATGCGAGCCCCCGGCTTTGCAGCTTGCGAGAGCCTTTCGGGGGCCATTGGTTGACCGGCGATGGGATGGATTTGGTCTTGCCCTTGGCCCGGCGCGCGTACTGGCTACCGCCGCGACCGCCTTGGCGTTCAGCTTTCGCGTGGATACCGGACCACTCGGCGGTTTTGGCCGCGTGGCAACACTCGCACAGCGGTTGAAAATTGGTCAGCTCTTCGCGCTCGGCAGCATCGTTTTCATCAACGGCCATGCGGCGTTCTTTGACGTGATCCCACTCGACTTCGCCAAGAGAGAGCTTTGACCCGCATTCAGCACACTGCCCGTTGTGCTGGAGGAACAGATCAGCCTTCTGGCGCTTTGTGAGCTTGCGGCGATTAGCCATTACGCGCCTCCCGGTTCCAGATCAGGGCTTCCGTGGTGACGTCGCGCAGGTCTTTCCAGCGGGCTTTGCGCTGGCCCTTTTGCGCGCGTATCCAGCGCTCACGGGCCGCAGCGCGGGCCGGCTCCATTGCGATGGGGTGAGGGTTGGGATGGGGCATCACGCAGCCCCCATCATCTTGACGACAGCCGACGGGCGGACATTCGGAGAGATACCGGCCTTGCGGGCATAGCTGGCGCGGTGGCGGCTCAACTCGGCAATGGCTTCATCGATCTCGCGAACGGTCTGCAAGCATTCCGCCGGCGTCTCGGTTTCCCCGCCATCACTGTCCGGATTGGTCGATGCCGTGATGGTCTGCACCACGTCATTGAGCTCGCCAGAGATATGGCCGACGCGCTCAAGGGCTGACATGTCGCAAGCAGAGGCGCCCTGCCCGGTGCGGTCGCGATAGAGCTGGCCGTAGACCGCCCCAAGCGGGCCGGGCCGACCCGTGCTCTCGAAATAGGCAACGTCCAGGTCGAGAGCCTGCGAGAGGGTGTAGGGCGTATAGCTCGACCGATCGCTGTCGCAGGCGTGACGCACCCGGCCCTCGGTCATGCCGATGATTGCCGCGCACCCTTCGATGCGGAAATGATCTCGCAGCGCCACAGACGCGCTTTCAAACGTTCCGGGCTTCCTGATCTTGGTCATGGCCGAATTGCCTTTCCGATTGTCATGGACGGTTGCGCCCCTGCCCGGCCATGTTCACGGCGGGCGAAATGAGGGCGATTGAAATGAAGGGTGCGGACCAAACCGCGCGGGGCGGCGACATGGCTCAACGATTGAGCCGGATTGCCGTCGCTGCTGACAGGCGTGCAGCCAGCCTCCCGGAGAATGACCCGGAGCGGGCTTTCCACGCGGCGCATTGTGATCTGGCAATGACCAGACTGGCGCGGCTTCATGGTCGCCGTCATGCGTGAAGGGGTGCGCGTCCGGGGCAAGGGGGGAGAGACCCGGACGCGCTTCGCCGCTCGGAGGGATGGCCGTCGGCGAATAGGATTTTTCGAGAAATTTGAGTCGCTTGCCGTAATCGCGACAGATTCTGTCACTCCACTGTGCAACCCTGACGACCTGGGCAGGATTTCACGGGAGGACACATGCCGCTTACCGCCGAACTTCACATTCAACAGCCGCCGACCGCGCGATGGGTCGATGATCGGATGCACATTCACATCAGAACGGGCGACCTCGCCTTCACGCGCATTCTCACCAGGCACGCAGCGGTCGGCCTGTTCATGGAGTTGCAGCGAGAGCTGGCCCGTGAGGAAGGCATCACGCCCCGTGAGCTGTGCTTGCGGATCGCGGACAGCGAGCATTAGGCCGCGTCCTTTTGGGTCAAGAAACGCTCGACCAACGGGCGAGTCTTGGCCTTGGGGCGCGGGGCAACCTTTTCAAGGTATTCCCAAACCAACCGAACATCTGCTTGCGGATGGTAGTCACCCATCGTCAGGTGATTGCGAAGACGGTCCACTGCACGCCCCACCTCGTCTGGCGGCTGCGGCAGGTGAACAAGCCGATGGCTAAGGCCACGAAGGATGCGTGTAAACGCGCCAGCGGGGTCCCGAACGCTCAAAGGTTCTGGCAAAGAGCTTGCGTCGAAGCTTCCCGCATTGATCGCGTTGATGACCGCGTCGATACGCGCCGACCCGGCGAACCATTCGTGATGGCTGTGGAGATCGGCAAACAGCCCGTGAAGGCGAGATTCAAGCTTCCAGCCACCATCGACCGTTGCGACGATTTCCAGTTTGAGCGGCGACCATTTCGCATAGTGCTCAAGGCGGGCAACTGGGTGTGTGGACGTGCCGATTTTCACCGGACCCTGAGCATTCACCGGGCGCATGAAATACACGAATCTTTGATGCTCGATCATCTACGCGGCCTTTTTGCTTTTCGGGGGCTTCGGCGGGTTCCCTTGGCGCTGAGCGGCCAGTCGGGAAAGCTCCTCGAACGTCACACCCGGAACCGACAGCTCAAGGCCAGCGCGAACAACCGGCCCGTAGTGAGCAGCGGGGATCGAGCTGCGGTACGACCAAATGCGAACGTGACCAGGTGGCACTCCGACCGCATCCGCCAGCCGCTTTGCCCCAAAGGCCGCAATCAGGGCCTTGAATGATGGATACCGTTTCATGCAGTCACGTTACGCAGAGTTACCAGTCGGGTCAACCGCAAAAAGGAACCCATAGTTACCTTCGCGCACCTACAGTTTCGCTCATGAGTGAAATGCACGAACGGATACGCCGCGCCCGCATAGCAGCCGGGTTTGACACGGCATCAGAGGCCGCCGACCGGCTAGGCATGAAACATCATGCCTACCGGCACTACGAAAGCGGCTATCGCACGCCGCCCACCGCTCGCCTCGACGACATCGCCCGCACCTTCAAGGTTGACATTCAATGGCTGGTCTCTGGTAAGGGCGACAAAGATTCAGAGACCGTCGAGATGCAAGCGCTCTGGAAGCGCATCCGGGCCAGAGACAAGTCCGCTGCACTGCTAATGCTTCGCGGCTTGGCGGAGTCGCCGAGCGATGAAGAGCCGTCGAGTGATGCGGAGTCATCGAACAACAAATAAGCCCGACCAATAGGGACATATCTGCCCCGCGTAACTTTTTGCGGTTCGGCGTAACTTTTAGTATTGACCCTAACAGTAACTCTGCGTAACGTCTCCTCAACGACACGGGAGACAGACGCCATGACCTACGCCGAACCAGCCCCCCGCAATGACCGCTTCACCAATCAGACCGAACGCCTGATCGGATCGCTGCGCATCGCTGAGGCGAGCGACCATTCGCCGGAAGCCATCGAACGCAAACGCGCATGGTTGATCAAGCAACTGATCGAGAGCGAGAGCCGGATCAAAGCCGCCATCGCCGCTGCGGATCGCGGTGACACCAAAGCCATCTGGAACGAGCTGATGTGCAACTCGCCCGTGTCTGGCGACACCATGTTGCAGCGCGCAGCGCAGAGCTACATGCGCGCCGTCCGCGAAGCAGCCGAAATTCCGGGAGAGGCAGCATGAGCGCCCTTCCCGCCAGCCTTTCGCCGGATGCGCCTGTCGAGCTGACAGACGACGGCGCTGTCATCCTGATGGGTGCCTCCGCAATCGGCCTGGCCCTTTCCGCTATCGAGGCGAATGACCTCGCAGAGCGTGTTGGCCCGATCTTCCGAGAGCTTGGCGCATTCGACGCGCTTCTCAAGTCCGCCCGCAATCAAACAGAGAAGGCCGCGTGATGGCTGATCGTATCGAAGATGGTGATTTGCCCAAGGTCGCTTTGAGCATTCGCCAACCGTGGTGTCATCGAATTTTGCACGACGGCAAAGACGTCGAAAACCGAGACTGGCCGACTAGGTTTCGCGGCCCTGTTCTGGTCCACGCCGGGAAGGCATGGGACGACGGCAAACCGCTTGAGGCTGATCGGTTCGACCTTCCGCGCGGTGGTATCGTGGGTGTGGTCGATATCGTCGACTGTGTGACGAGCATGGAAAGCGAGTGGTTTTTCGGGCGCTACGGATTTGTGCTCCGCAACCCGCGCACACTTCCCTTCGTTCCGTGCCGGGGGCAGCTCGGATTTTTCAAGGTCGATTACGCCATGCTCTCCGCTCGCCAGAAAGGCGGTGCGTGATGGGCTGGCGACAGGCCGAGAGCAGCAGCGACACCATCCTATTGGCGAGCGCAATATCCGACACCCGTTCGGCGCTTGGGTGGTCATTGCAAAAACTCGCTGATCGGAGCGGGCTTTCCAAAGCGCATGTTTGGGAGATGGAACAGGGTCGGTCCAAGAACCCCACCGTTTCCTCATTGCTCGCTATCGGGCGGGCCACCGGTCGCAGTGTTTCCGAACTGCTTGGAGAAGATGTATGCGCGCCGCGCCTTCATCCAATCGCCCAGCGCGTTGCGCTCGATGTCGATGCGGAAATTCGCGCACTGAAAGGTGAGGTCTCATGACCATCCCTATTTGGCTCATCTGCGTGCTGCTGACTATTGCTGCATGGGTTCCTGCCGCTCGGCACCGTCCGCGCAGCTACGATTTTGGCGGGGCGCTTCTTACGCTCGCGGCTCTAGGTACCACCGTCGCGATCTGGGTGGCTTTTGCCGCCTTCGTGATCGGAAGGGCCACCTCATGACCCGCCGCGACTGGATCGGGGCCGCAAGCTGGCTCCTGCTTTTCTCTCTTCTGCTTATTGGAGGCTGATGTGGCCGATGTGAAATTCGATTATGGAACGCTGACCGTCCGGCAACACGAGCCTCCTTATGACGAGCAATTCGGCATTGGTATTGGTTCGCCAAGCCCCATCGATCACGGCGTCGGCGAAGGCGGCAAATATCTGCTGGTTTCCGGTTATGTCCCTGAAAAATACGCCCACCTGTTCGCCGCCTCTCCTGATCTGTATGAGGCGCTGAAAGGCCTGCGAGCCTGCATCATGGAAACGCGGGGGACTGACGCATCAGACGCCGTGGTTGCCGCTGACGCCGCTCTCGCCAAAGCGGAGGGCCAGTCATGACCTATCTTCCTCACATCGAGAAAGCATCCAGCGCGGCGCGCAACGTGTCCGAACCTTTGGCCAACGCGCTCGAACAGATCGGCACGCTTCGCGGCTTGTTCCTCGGAAACTGCGGCGGCTCACAGGTCGCTATCGAGAGCGCCAAGCGCCATGCGGTGCGCGCCCGGTACTGGCTCAACACGGCCATTGAAGAACTGGACGCTGCCGAGGCGGGTATGCCTGACCCGGTCAAGCGCCCTGAGTTCGAGCTGACGCCGGCCGGATACCAGGCGCTCGGTGAAGCAGAAGGCGAGAGCGCCCGCGTGATCGGCTTCCCGTCTGGCCAGCGCCGCACCGCCCCTCTCGACCATGACCCCGGCCCGAGCGCGGCATGATCCGGCTCTCGCAGAAATCCAAGCTCCGTATCCGCGCGTTCTGGGCTGAGTGGTCCCCCGCCGGGACCGCCGGGCTGATCGCTGCGGGCCTCCTCTTCGCCCTCGTCCGCATCCTCACGCAGGCCGGACACTGACCTCCCACCCCCTGCCGGGCGCGAATGCCCTGACCCTTTTGGAGAACACCGACATGGCTGAAGCCGTAATCCTCGACACCGAAACCGACCTGGCTGGCAATCTCGTCGCCATCGTCGAGAAAGATGCCACTCCGTTCCTGACCGATACGAATGCGCGCCGCGATTTCATGGATCAGGTTCGCGCCGTCGCCGGCAACGCCGGGACCGACGTTTCCACGTCCAAGAGCCGGTCCGACATCGTGTCCCTCGCCGCCAAGGTCACCCGCTGCAAGACGACGATCGATAACGCCGGCAAGGCGATGACCGAGGAATGGCGCGCGAAGACCAATGCGGTCAACGAGGCCCGCAAGGAAATCCGCGACGAGTTCACCCAGCTTGCGGCCGAAATCCGGCGCCCGGTCAGCGATTGGGAGGAAGCCGAGCGGCAGCGCGAGGAAGCTGCCAAGCAAACCCTCACCGACCTGCGCGCGATCATCGCCAGCCCGGCGCCGATGGGCGCAACCGCCGATGATATCCGGGCGCGGATCGCGACCACCGAAACGGTCGAGATCGATGTTGCCGTCTTCGGTGAAGACACCGAGTTCGCGCAGTCGCAGAAGGCCCAAGCTGTGGAGGCGTTGAACGCCGCCCTGGCCAGCGTCGAGAAGGCAGAGGCCGAAAAGGCCGAGCTGGAAGAATTGCGCCGGGCCGCCGCCGAGCGCGAGGCCAAGGACCGGGCCGACGCCGAGGCGCGCGAAGCCAAGGCACGCGAGGAAGCCGAAGCCAAGGCCCGCGCCGAACGCGAAGCCGAGGAAGCCAAACGCCGGGAGGCCGAGGCGAAAGAACGCCAGGCCGAAGCCGAACGGCTGGCCGCAGAAGCCGCCGAGAAGGCCCGGCAGGAAGAGCGCGAGCGCATCGAGGCTGAGCGGCGTGCTGAGCACGAAGCGAAGGTTAAGTCCGCCGCCGACGCGGAGCGCAAGGCCCAGAACAAGCGTCACCGCGCCCGCATCCTGGCCGAGGTCGCGGAAGCGCTGGAAACCCAATTCAAACTTGACGGTGGCCAGTCCCAGTTGATCGCCGACGCCATCGCGGGCGGCCACGTCCCTCACACCTCAATCCAGTTTTAGGAGGCCATCATGGTTGCAGAAACCGAACACGGTGAAGTCGAGACAGTCGAAGCAGAAACCGTCGAGCAAGACGACACTCCGGCGCAATCGACGGCGGTCACCAGTTACAGGGAAACGGGCGAGCTTGCGCCTGTCGCCGCTGGCGGCCTGACGCCGATGGTCATGCTGGACCGCGCCCTGGCATCGGGCCAAGGCATCGAGATCATCGACAAGTTGATGGACCTGCAGGAGCGCTGGGAGCAGAACCTGGGCCGCAAAGCGTTCGACAACGCTATGGCGGACGCGAAAGCCTCTATCCCGCCGATCGTCAAGAACCGCGAGGTTGACTATACCTCGTCCAAGGGTCGGACGAACTACAAACACGAAGACCTCGCCGGGATCGCCCGCGTCGTCGATCCTATCCTCGCGGCGCACGGGCTGTCCTATCGCTACCGCACTGAGGTCGAGGACGGCCTGATATGGGTGACATGCGTGATGTCGCATCGCGACGGGCACAGCGAGGAAACGCGTCTGCCCGCAAGCCGCGACGAGTCTGGGGGTAAGAACACGATCCAGGCCCTCGGATCGGCCGTCACTTACCTGCAACGCTACACGCTCAAGGCCGCCCTCGGCCTGTCGTCCGCGCATGATGATGACGCGGCGAAGGCGGATGAGCGTGAGGAGGATCGCGCGCCGCTCAGCGAAGACCGGGTGAAGCATATCCGGGACGAGCTGGAAGCTCTTGGCGCGGAAGAGGCCGCATTCTGCGAATATCTCAGGGTTCCGAACCTCATGGAAATGCCGGCCGGGCGCTTCTCCGACGCTTGCGAGGCTCTGGCCGCGAAGCGCCGGCACGCCGAGAAAGCCAAGGCGAAGGCGGAAGCTGAGGCCACCGCCGCCAAGGGCTCTGCGGAAGGGGATCAGCAATGATTGCCCAGGGCAGCCCGGAGTGGCACGAGCAAAGGCGCGGTCGCGTCACCGGCTCGCGCATTCATTGCCTCATTGCCTCCGGCAACGGCGCCGGCCGCAAATCCTACATGCGCGAACTTCTGCTCGAACGGCTGACTGGCAAGGTCGCCGAGGGTTTTCGGTCGGCCGCTATGGATCGGGGCAACGAGCTCGAACCCGACGCCGTGCGGGCCTATGAGTTCTTTCATGACAAGGCGGCGGTTGAAGTCGGATTCGTCACGCATCCGACGTTCGACCTTGCGGGCGCCAGCCCTGACCGTCTTGTCGGGATTGACGGCGTGGTTGAGGTCAAATGCCCGCTCGCCCCGGCGCACCTCGACTTCCTCGAAGGCAAGTCGATCAAGCCGGAATATGTCTCGCAAATGCAATGGGAGATGGCCTGCACGGGTCGGGCCTGGTGCGACTTCGTTTCATTCAATCCGGACTTCCCGGAGGTCATGCGACTGAAGGTCGTCCGCGTCCAGCGCGATGATGCCCATATCCGCAAGCTCGAAGCGGCTACCCGCTCATTCCTCGAGGAATTGTCGATCGAGGTCGACAAACTTCGCTTCCGGTATGAGGGCGCACAGGCGGCATGAGCAAGGATCGCGAGACAATCCGGCTGAACAGCGAGAAAAACGTCGCCAAGGCGACCTCGTGGCTGCGCCAAATGGTGGAGACGAAGCGTCTCGCCGAAGGGTGGATTCTCTCGTTCACGCGCAAGCGCACGGATCTGCAAAACGCTCGGATGTGGGCCATTTTGCGGACCATCGCCAAGGCCCGGCCACGCCATTTCGGGCGGATCATGGATGACGATGACTACAAGGTTCTGTTCGTCCACGGTCTACGCAAAGAAGCGCGCTTCATCCCGGACATGACTGGCGAAGGCGTAATCCCGATTCCCTACTCATCGAGCGACCTGTCTGTCTCAGAGTTCAACATGCTCTTTGAAATCATCGAGCGCTTCTGCGCCGAAAAGGGCATCGACATCAGCCACCACGCCGAACCGAAAAAGGACAAAGCAGCATGAAACACTTCTCCCGCGTTCTCGCAGTGATCGGGGCAGTCCTGCTCTTTGCTGCGGCCGCCGCCGTCGCCCTCATGAGCGTCGGCTACCTGATAGCGCTCATCGCGTCTGTCGTCCCGCTCATTCTTCTGGGTGGCATTTCCGCCGGCCTGGCCTTCGCCGGGTTTCGCCTGATGGACGTCACCGATCCGATTTCCGCAGCCGTTGAGAACGCCATCGCCAAGGCCGTCAACGATTCCGCAAAGGAGGCCTGACATGGGCACCACCACAACCGGTCGCTCACCGACCGAGATTGACCAGCACGTCGGCGCCCGGGTCCGGGTTCGTCGGTCCACATTGGAAATGAGTCAGTCAGAGCTTGGCGAAAAGCTCGGCGTCACTTTCCAGCAGATCCAGAAGTACGAACGCGGCACCAACCGGGTCGGGGCGTCCCGCCTCTTCCATCTGGCTCGAGTCCTTGGCGTCCAGGTCGGATACTTCTTCGAGGGCCTGGAAGAGACCGGCGACCCGACCTCACCGGACAGCGAGACAATCTACGACTTCATCGCCAGCCCGGACGGCTTGGCTCTGGCGTCCGCCTTCTCCGGCATCAGCGACCAGACCACGCGGCGCCGGGTGATCGACCTGCTGCGCGCGTTAGCCGGGCCGGAGCTGACGCATGCCGAGGTCAAATCACTCTGGGGGAAGGCCGCATGAATGCGCTCGCCCTTCAACGGACCGTCGCTGACCTGGTCGCGGAATACGAAGCGAAGCGCGATAGCGCCGAGGCTACGGCGACCGCATTCCATGACGCGGTGAAGGCCGCCGAGATGGAGCGTGCAGCATGACCCGGCGCCGCCTAAGCCTTGCCCTCTGGATCGCCCTGATCCTGTCCGGGTGTCTCTGGCTGGCCGGCGAAGACACCAAACGCTCCCAGAGCGAAGCGCAAACCGAGGAAACAGGACAATGAGTGAACGGAAAACGCTTTACTGGATCAATGAATTTGCTGACGAGTGCGTCCCTTGTGACAGCACCTTGGAAGGCTGGGCCGAGTGGCTTGGCACGGTTGATCCTGAGAACAGTTGGGGGCGCACCGAGCCCGCCAAGGATGGCGACACATTCACCGCGACAACGGCCACGCGCACCGATCACACGGTCACGCTGGCAAGCGGGGAACTGTCATTCGATCCACCTCTGCCCGCCAAGTGGGATTGTCTGGCGCTCTGCTATTACCCAGGTGGCGGGTGGTCTGGCGATAGCCTTGCCGGAGACCTGCAAGATTTTCAAGAAATCATGGAAGAGGAAGCCGAAGCGGACCCGGACAGTGGGCCGGTCGCGGCCCTTTCCTATGGCGCAAAGGCGCACCTCACATTCCGTCGGGATGGTGAGCGCGTGTGGCTGGAAGTCGGGAGCATCGGACAATGACCAACCGTGAAGAACTGGAAGCCGTGATTGCGGGCGCTATCGAAGGCTTGCCGATGCGCGATTGTGCCGATCAGGGCGGCGAGCTGGACCGCTTGAGAATGCGCGAGGCTACCCGAGCCGTAGCCACCGCCCTCCTCTCCTCTGGCTATACCAAGGGTAATGGTGGCACAGGGCTGACGGATGAAGAGAAGGCGATGCCCTTCATGGGCGACTTGTCAGACGAAAGCGCTGGTCGGGTTCTGAAATTTGTCGAGCGCGCCTTCGTTAAGGCAATGGCAGACAAGGGCGACCCGCTGGACAAGATCGACGGGCACGAGACAACGGTTTCATCCACAACTGCCGCCGCCCTGTTTCTGGTTCGTCACGCCCTTTCCGTCAACGCTGCGTCCCTGAAAATTGACCTTGGCGAGGCTGATATTGACGGGGAAGAGGTGGGTGATTGGGTCGTCCACATCCGCAAAGGCTCGTTCCCGACCAGGGGTAATGGTGAGCTGGTGGAGGCTGTGCGGGCGTGCGACCGCTTTTTCCGTGAATCAATGCCACTGATGAACGTGGCCAATTCCTGTCTTGATGCGAACGCCATCGATGCTTGGAACAAAGCTGAAATCGCGAACGCGAAAGCGTGCAAAGCCCTCTCAGACAGTGAAGGGGTGGGGCAGACCAATGGAGGGGATGATGGGCGGGAGCTGATCCCTGTCGGGGTTCTTCAGAAGGCAATCGAAATCCAAGCCGAGGGTCGCGATATGCACCCGCTGACCTGTCCCAATCGAGGCGATGCGCATCATGCGGAGGTGTTCGGCAACGGCGCCGCCGTTGATGTCGGCACATTGATGCCAATCAGCGCGTATCTGGTCTGTGTCGCCTGCGGCTATCAGCAAGACTACAGCCACCCAGCCGCGCAATTCTTGCTGGAAGCGGCCCGGAGCGCAGCGAGCAGAGCAAGCCACCAATGGAGACCATCATGAGTGATGAAGAGACGATTGCGGTGCGCCGAATCCGGAGCGGGCAAGAGTACCCGTATGACGGTGTTTGGAAGGATGACGATTTGCAACCGCTGCGTCACGCCGACGATCCGGCCTATCAAGCAGCGCGGGGCATTGCTTATGACATCGGCGACCGGGCGGTTCTGAAATGGGAGTGGTGCAAGGTTGATGACAGTGTTCGCCGGACGATCATTGACGACTTTGCGGCCATCATCAAAGCAGCCACCCCCAATCCTGACCCCTCCCCTGCTGGCTATGGTGAGGCGTGCGATTCTTGCGGTCGATCCTACGGAATCACCTACCGCGTCCCGGATGACATCTGGTTGAAGATCGCGCCGAACCCGCAAGCTATTGGCGATCATCCGGAACACGCATTGGGCGGCCTGCTTTGCCCCGACTGCGCGTCATCAAGGGCCAAAGCGCTAGGCGTGACGCTTCGGTTTAATGCCGACACAGATTGGCCTGGCCCCTCCCCTGTATGTGTGGAGGCGAAGCCGATTGAATGGGATCGGTCCCGCGAAAAGTGGTGGCTCGGAGATACCCCGTTCGGGCGGTATCAGATTTTCGATGGAGGCTATAGCGCGAAATGGGGGGAGTATCCGCTTGAGCCTCTTGGGCCATACGGAAGCATGGAGGCAGCCGAGGCCGCCTGCCAAGCCGACTTCACCCGCCGCACCCTGGAACTCGTCAATGCCCGGTCTGTGGAGAGCGTGAGGGCAGAGCTGATGTCGCTCGCCCTTGGGTCTGAGGCGGACAACTACGCCCGCTATGACGGACATGTGGCTGAATGGCTTCGGACTCTCACAGAGGGGGAAGGGTGATGCGCGGCACAGCAAAGCCTTCTCAGGCATCCATGCTGTGGGCTTATGTCCACTCAGGAAAGATCGACCCAGCCAAAGTCACCGACCTTCTCGAAGCCGCCCTCACCGAAGCCCGCGCACAAGGGGCAGCGGAAGAGCGGGAGAGGCTGGCGAAGCTGGCTGACGACCAGTGCGCGAAGATCACGGGAAGCACGCCCCAGTCCCGGCGCGATGCTTTGGCAGCGGCGTGCTGGCTTCGGACTCTCACAGAAGGAACAACCCCATGACTGATGATGATGTGGCTCCCGAAGGTCGCTCCGTGTCCTCGCAAGCTGCGGGCCGGTGGGACGCGCTCTCACTGGCTATTGCTGCGCATGAAGGCCAGACCGACAAAGGCGGTGCCGCCTATATCGGCCACTGTCTGCACGTCGCCGGTCGAGCGTATGAAACCGCGTTGATTGAATGTCGAACGGTCGATTTTGCCTTGCGCTGCTATCGCGTCGGCCTTCTGCATGACGTGCTGGAAGATTGTGAATGGGCAACGCTGGAAATGGTGGAAGAGGCTATCGGCGCGGTCGATCTGGTAAGCGTTATCAGGCTGACGAAAGATGGCGACGAGAGCAGGTCGGCCTACATCCGGTCTATTGCTCACGACCCCATCGCCTGCACCGTCAAGCGCTGCGACCTTGCCCACAACATGGACCTGCGCCGGATACCCGCTCCGACACAGAAAGACCTGACCCGCCGCGAAAAATATCGCCAGGAACTCGACTCGCTCACTCAAGCGTCCCGCAACGCCAGTGAGGACACGCAGCGTAGCGACAGCGAAGCCACCCTCCAACTCTTCCAGAAAGGCTAGGACATGAGCACCACACCCCTGCGCACCGATCCGGCCCTCCTGCGTCAACTGCGCTTGGCCACCCAACACAAAATGACCCCAACCGAGCGCGAGGAACAGCGCGTGTCTTGGTGCTTCGGAATGCTTCCAATGTCATCTCCGCTATCGAAAGACGACGTGCAGGTCATCCTACAGCGCCAGAAAGGCTAGGACATGAGCGCCATTCTCACAGCATCCGATTTGGCCTCCCGCTGGCAGTGCTCGCTTTCCCACGCCTACGCCATCATGCACGAGCTGCCGACGATCCGCCTTGCGAGCGCAACCGTCCGCGTTAGACTGGCTGACGTGGAGGAATACGAGCGCAAATGTACCGTCTCGCCAGACCAAAAATCAACGGACAGGAAACCGCGACGTGGTACGTTGTCTGGCAAGCAGGCGGGAGAAGTCATCGCGCTTCGACACGCACAACGGACAGGCTAGACGCTGAGAAGTTCCTCGCCAGCTTCACCGCCACACTAGCCCGTCCACCAGAAGAGTTCGACATAAACGAGCTGGCTGACGAGTACGAACGCGACCGCGAAGCCGCTGGCAAGCGCATGAAGTCCATCCGCGCCGCGCTCCGCCCGATCCGGATCCACTTCGGCAGATATTCGCCCGGCCAGATATCGCCTGAGATTGTCCGGCAATACAGCCAGAATCGGCACAGATATTCCGGCACGTCCCGCCCCGGCCCGGTTCAACCCTCCACAATAGACAAAGAGCTGCGCTTCCTGCGTCAGGTGCTGGCATTCGGGGTTTCCGAAGGATGGATGACCACCGCGCCGAAGATACGCGCGCCCGGACACAACCCGCCCCGCAATCGCTTCCTGACCCGTGACGAGTACCAGGCTCTACGCGAACACGCGAGCGCTCACCTGCGGCTATTCCTCTCGCTGGCGATCAACACAGGCCAGCGTAAGGCGGCAATCCTCGAACTGAAATGGACGCAGATTGACCTTGATCGCGGGCAGGTCTGGTACACACAGACGACGCACAACAAGCGCCGGGCGGTGGTGCCGATCAATGCCGAGTTGCGGGCCGATCTGGACGAGGCCAAGAGCATCGCGCAAACGGTCTATGTGATCGAATGGAGGGGAGAGAAGGTCACGGACATAAAGCGGGCATGGCAGCGCGCTTGCGAGCGGGCAGGCGTGAGAGACGCCACTATCCACGATCTACGCCGGACATGTGCAAGCTGGCTTCTGATGAAGGGCGCGACATTCGCACAGGTCGCCGCCGTCCTGGGTGACAGCGAGGAGGTGGTGAGGAAGCACTACGCGCAATGGTCGCCGGACTTCCTGCCGGTGCATTTGCTCGATGGGTGACGCAATATGCGCTTATCCATGGAACACCTGCGGAACATATGGAAGCATAACACAAGATGCAGGGCTATATGGAAGCAAAAGACACAATATATTGGGGCGCGTTGTATTGGTAAGGGAGAGGTCGAGTGTTCAATTCACTCTAGCGGCACCATTTTCAAGCTTTTGAAATTGCTTGAAAAAATCACTACACAATCAAAGATCGGAACATCGGCCAGGGGCCCGGCTGCGATCTTGGGTGTGAATGCGGCGCCAAGCGCGGGGCGCCCCATAAATCGCTTGTCAGCCAGCGGGCCGTATCCGGTTCTTGAGCTCAAGGGTGTAACCGCGAAGCGGCGGCTGCGCCGCCCTTGACCTCAAGAACCGGATACGGCGGTCTCTCGGCAAGCGCTTTATGGATCACGCTGCGCCCGGCACCAGAAATGACTCGCCCCCGCCCCTTGCCGCGATGGCGTTGTCTGGTATTGGCTGTCGGGAGGTCGGGGCGCGGCGGGTTGTCGTAATGCCCGGCGGTGAATGGGGCGGGGTTTGCAGGCTTTTCAATCAGACGGGGTGCGGGCGCTGAGTGCGCTGGGCGTAGCAGTACTGGGTGCCGGCGCGATGGTGACCACCAGCGCCAGCATGCATGCCGAGGCGGAACCCGTTCCGGTCATCTACTCCATCCTGAACATGACCGAACGCATGGCGGACCGACACGCCTGTCCGCTGGACCTGGTACATGCGCGCGAGCTGATCGAGACGCATTATGCGGCGACCGGGTACCGCTTGGAATTCAGCCCCCTGGCCGACGGGCCGGATGTGCTGCTGCATGAACTCGCCGCGACGGTTTCGCCGGAACCGGACGCGAGCACGGGCGACTGTGCGTGGACGGTGCATGTCAGTTTCCAGGGCGCGACCGCGACCTATCAGTCGACCGTCGCGCCGTCCTCGACACCGCTCGAACGGGTCGACCTGGCTCCGCTGCCTGCAGCCTCCCCCGCGACAGACACCCGATGAGCGCCTTCCACCCGCCCTGCACGCCGCACCAGAGCGGCCATCTGGACGTCGGCGACGGGCATGCGATTTATTGGGAAAGCGGCGGAAACCCGGACGGCATCCCGCTGCTGGTGCTGCATGGCGGTCCGGGATCGGGGATTTCCGACAAGTTCCGGAAGATGTTCGACCCGCAGCGTTTCCGCATCATCCTGCTCGACCAGCGCGGCGCCGGTCGCTCGACACCGCACCTGTCGCTGAAAGCCAATACGACCGCCCATCTGGTCGCCGACCTGGAAGCCCTGCGCCAACACCTCGCGATCGAACGCTGGATGGTGTTCGGCCCCTCCTGGGGGTCAACACTGGCGCTGGCCTATGCCGAGGCGCATCCGCAGGTCGTCAAAGCGCTCATTGTCGGCGCCATCTTCACCGCCCGCGCTTTCGAGCTGGACTGGTGGCACAACCCGGACGGCGCGCCGACCCTCTTTCCCGACGCTTTCGCCACTTTCATCGCGCCGGTCCCGCAGGCAGAGCGGGCTTCACCGAGGGCGATCATGCGCTGGTATCTTGCCGAGATGCAGGACGAGATCGCGCGCGGGCTTCCGGACCTGGCAGGCCTGGCCGACCTGTCGACCCCGCTCGAAACCCTGCGCCGCTCGGCCGTCTATCGCTGGACCGAGTATGAGGACCGCCTCTCCTATCTCGACAATCCGCCGGAAGCCGTGCGAGCCGGACTGGCGGCGCGTGGCGCCGGCTTTGTCGCCGCCCACTCGCTGATCGAGGCGCATTATTTCAGCCAGGGGTGTTTCCTCGAGGAAGGCGAATTGCTGGCCAAGGCCGACCGGCTGGCGGACATTCCGATGGGCATCCTGCACGGCCGCTACGACATGGTGTGCCCGGCCCGCACCGCCTTTGACCTCGCCGCGGCCTGTCCGCACGCCGATTTCCGGCTGGTTGCGGTCAATGGGCACGGCATGACCGAGGTCAGCCAGGCCGAGCTGAACTCGCTTGTCGATGCCGTGGTCTCCCGCATCGCCCCATAGGAGGTGAGCGGGTCAGGCGTCCGGCGCGACCGGCATCCAGGCGTGGATCGCGATGGCGACCTCGCCGCCTGTGAAATCACCACCATTGGCCGCCAGCTCGATCGGCGTATCTGCGTAGAAGGCCGTCGGGCCGATCACGCCCAGATTGCTGGCGCCTTGTGAAATGCCCAGCGAGCCGCCGAACTTGGTGCGCTCGCCGGACAGGCCGCAATCGAACGAGCTTGCGCCGGTGATGGCCGAAACGGTCCTCACCGATACGCAGAAGACCACCGCCCGGGCCGGAATGACGACCGAACTGGCCACCACCGATCCGCTCAGCCCGGTCAGGGTCTGCTCGATGATCAAGGCGCGGGTTGCGGAACCGCCATTGCCCTGCGTCAGGACCGTATCGGATGGCGCCGGCCGCCAGCGGGCGTTGGCGGTGTCCCAGAAAAGGCTGGCCTGCTCATCAATGACGGATACCCGCCAGCCGTCGGCCGGAGTAAAAGCGGTCCAGTATCCGTCCCGCCAGACGGCAATGTCGCCGGCCTCCAGGCTCGACCAGGCCTCACCGCTGGCCCCGTCCGGGATGATCCAGGCAGCCCCCTCGGCCGGCGTCGCCGGTTCCGCCGCCACGCTGCGACTTTCCACAACGGCCTGGACCAGGGCGTCGAGCCGCATCAGTGCCTCGTTCACGGTGACATGTTTTTGCGCCTGGGCGGGCATGACAAGCGGCAGATCGAGTGTCGGGCTGGTCTGGGACATGGGGTTTCTCCTCGCTGGCCCGCCAGTCTGTGGCAAGATGGGGAAGCGGGGATAAGCAGCCACACTGTCCTCGCTTCAGTGACCCACTTGACGCACGCGCCGTGCGCGCTTTCTCTCCGCCGCACAAAGACACCACGAAGATCGAGGATTCCGGGCATGACTGACACTATCCGCGCCCTCGCCGGGGATTTCCCGGCCCAGACGCCGGCCAGCTGGACGGCGCTGGCCGAAAAAGCCCTGCGCGGCGCCGATTTCGACGACACGCTCGGCCGCACCACAATCGACGATATCAAGCGCGGACCGGCCTTTTTCGCGCGCCCCGCAGGCAGCCACGCCGTCGACGGTGCGCCGCGCGACCTGCACCTGCCCTGGGGCATGCGCCAGACCCTGGTGGAAGCAACGCCCGAGGCGGCCAATACGGCGGCGCTGGACGATCTGATGGGCGGTGTCTCGGAGCTCGAGCTGCGGCTTGATCCGACCGGTGAGTTCGGCCTCAAGGCCAATGACATCGAATTGCTGGATGCCGCCCTGAAAGGCGTCGACCTCACCCTCGCCCCGATCCATCTCGACAGTCTGGGCGGTCAGGGTCATCACGCCCACCTGCTGCTGACCCTGTTCGCCCGCCGCCGTATCGATGGCGAACAGGTCAGTGGCGGCCTCGGTCTCCACCCGGTCGAGCGCGCCGCCCGCCAGGGCATAGAGCTGGACGAGGACTGCTTCCCCAAGGCCGCCGCCCTGACCGAGCTGGCCCAGGCCGCCTTCCCCAATCTCAAGGTCTTCCGCTGCGATGCCGCCCACATGTTCGAGGCCGGCGCCAGTGAGAGCCAGGAACTGGCCATCATGGCCGCTTCGGCTGCGACCTATATGCGCCTGATGATGGAAACCGGGCTCGACGCCAACACCGCCGCCAAAGCCATCGAGGCGCGTCTGGCCGCCGATGCCGATATCCACCTGACCATCGCCAAGCTGCGTGCGGCGCGCCGCATCTTTGCCCGCATCGCGGAAAGCTTCGGCGCCACCGGCGAGGCGCGGCGCCTGTCGCTGCATGTCACAACCGCCGCTCGCATGCTCTCGGCCCGCGACGCCTGGACCAATCTGATCCGCAATGCCTGCGCCGGTTTTGCGGCAGCCGCTGGCGGCGCCGACGCCATGACCGTCCGGCCGCTGACCGAAGCGATCGGCCGCCCGACCGGCTTTGCCCGGCGGGTCGCGCGCAATCTTCACATCTTGCTCGCCGAGGAAAGCCATCTCGGCAAGGTCACCGATCCGGCGGCCGGCTCCTACCTGCACGAGACCCTGGCTGACAGCCTGGCGCAATCGGCCTGGTCCCTGTTCCAGGAAATCGAGCGCCGCGGCGGGCTGGTCGACGCCTTTGCCACAGGCTGGCTGCAGGGCGAAATCGCCACATCGCGGGAGGCCTCGCTGGCCCGGATCGCCAGCGGTCAGGCCCAGATCCTCGGTGTCACCCAATACAAGGACCCCGATCCGCGCGCAGTCGAGACCGACGGCGTCTGGCCAGACCTCGACGCGCCGGAGAGTGCGCTATCAGCGACACGTTTTGCCGCGCGATTTGAAGCAGAGATGGAGGCGGCACAATGACCATGACACCCCAAACCGCCGCCCCTGATTTCACCACGATCGAGCTGGGCGAAGCGCGCAGCCCCGGCAGTGGCTCCCGCGAGCCGTGGACGCCCGCTGAAGGCATTCCGGTGCAGTCGCAATACCGCGCCGAGGACAGTGCCGGTATCGACTTTCTGGGCTCCGTCCCCGGCGCTGCGCCCTTCGTGCGCGGCCCCTACCCGACCATGTTCGGCCAGCGCCCGTGGACGATCCGGCAATATGCCGGCTTCTCCACGGCGGAAGACTCCAACGCCTTCTACCGCCGCAATCTGGCGGCCGGTCAGAAGGGCCTGTCAGTCGCTTTCGATCTGGCCACCCATCGCGGTTATGACAGTGACCATCCGCGCGTTGCCGGTGATGTCGGCATGGCCGGTGTGGCGATCGATTCGATCTACGACACCCGCACCCTGTTCGACGGCATTCCGCTGGACCAGATGTCGGTCTCGATGACGATGAACGGCGCCGTCCTGCCGATCATGGCGCTCTATATCGTCGCCGCCGAGGAACAAGGCGTGAAGCCGGAACAACTCTCGGGGACGATCCAGAACGACATCCTCAAGGAGTTCATGGTCCGCAACACCTATATCTATCCGCCGGCGCCTTCGATGCGGATCATTTCGGACATTTTCGAATGCACGTCCGAGCACATGCCGCGCTTCAACTCGATCTCGATCTCCGGCTACCACATGCAGGAGGCGGGCGCCCCGGCTGACCTGGAACTCGCCTACACGATCGCCGACGGGCTGGAATACATCCAGACCGGGATTGATGCCGGCCTCGATGTCGACACCTTCGCGCCGCGCCTGTCCTTCTTCTTCGGCATCGGCATGAATGTCTTCATGGAGATCGCCAAGCTGCGCGCGGCGCGCCTGTTGTGGGCCAAGCTGGTCAAGGAACGCTTCAATCCCAAGTCCGACAAGTCGATCTGCCTGCGCACCCACTGCCAGACATCCGGCTGGTCACTGGCGGCGCAGGACGTGTTCAACAATGTCGGCCGCACGGCGCTGGAAGCCATTGCCGCCGTCGACGGCCACACCCAGTCCCTGCACACCAATTCGCTGGATGAGGCCCTCGCCCTGCCGACCGATTTTTCGGCCCGCATCGCCCGCAACACCCAGCTCCTGCTGGCAGGCGAGGCGCATCTTTGCGACGCGATCGACCCGTGGGGTGGCTCTCATTATATCGAACGCCTGACCCATGATCTCGCTGCACGTGCCCTCGATCATATTGCCGAGGTCGACGCGCTGGGCGGCATGGCCAAGGCCATCGAGGCCGGCATTCCCAAACTGCGCATCGAGGAAGCCGCCGCCCGCACCCAGGCCCAGATCGACAGCGGGCGCCAGACCATTACCGGCGTCAATAAATTCCGCCTCGACGAGGAAGAGGATGTTCCCGTCCTCAAGGTCGACAATTACCTCGTGCGCAAGCAACAGATCGAGAAGCTGGAGCGCCTGCGCGCCGAGCGTGATCCCAAGGCTCTCAAGGCCGCGCTGGACGCACTCGCCGAGGCGGCCCGTACCGGCGAGGGCAATCTGCTCGCCCTGTCAGTCGACGCCGCACGCGCCAAGGCCACGGTGGGCGAGATCTCCGACGCCATTGAAACCGCCTTCAACCGACATGTCGCCAGGATCAAGACGGTCAAGGGCGTCTATGGCGAGGTCGCCGGTGATGATGACCGGGTGAAGAAGGCCCGCTCGCTCGCCGAAGCCTTTGAAGCGCGTTTCGGCGAAAAGCCGAAAATCCTGATCGCCAAGCTGGGGCAGGACGGTCATGACCGCGGCCAGAAGGTCGTCGCCTCGGCCTATGCCGATCTCGGCTGGGATGTCGTCGTCGGACCACTTTTCCAGACCCCGGAGGAAGCCGCAGACCTCGCGGTCGCCGAGAAGGTCCACGCCGCCGCCGCCTCGTCCCTCGCCGCCGGTCACCTGACCCTTGTACCGGAGCTGCGCAACGCCCTCGGCCAGCGCGGCCGCGACGACATCCTCGTCGTTGTTGGCGGTGTCATCCCGCCCGATGACGAACCGGTCCTGCGCCAGATGGGCGCCGCCGCCGTCTTCCCGCCCGGCACCGTGATCGCCGACAGTGCCCTGGTGCTGCTGGAGCGCATGGGGATGGAGTTGGAGGACAACTGAGGCAGCCGGTCCTCGCCATTGAAGGGCGAGGTGGTCGTGCGCGCAGCGGGGCACCCGTCCCGACGCAACTTATCCCCGCTGTGCACCCCACACACCGTCATCCTGAGACAAGTCAGGACCCAGCCTCGCACACTCAATTTCACCAAGCGTGGCAACAGCTTGCGTCGTAGTCTGGGTCCCGGCCTGCGCCGGGATGACGGTGTGTGGGGGGCAAAAAAATCAGCCAAACTTGTCCTCCCCCCCTCGCCGCCCACCCCATAATGCCCTCGGTTTTCGGGACGGGAGGCGCGAGCTCAGTCACTTGTGCCCGGGAACGTGCGGAGCCTGTCCGCGCGACGGGGATGACTTCCCGAAGCTCCGGCAGGGCGTGCGACCAGGTCGCGGGGCACTAAACGACCGACCCCATCTACCTGTCGCATTGGAAACGGGGTGGAGACAGCCCGGGAAAACTCCCACCTTTTTTTCAACAAAGGGTTGGCGGAAGGTCGAGGACATCACGGACACCGCAGACCACCAACAGGACACCCCGGTGTCCAACGGCATCCCGTTCCCTCCCACAATTCGGCGCAATTGCGTGCGAAGACGAGACGCCGTGAACATTGCCGAGGGACATATCCCTGGCGTGCTACATTCGTCCTTCATCGACCTGTCAGTCGGCCTGTGTCACCCTGCGCTGTCATCATGCTCAGGAGACAGCGATGCGACCGGTTCTTGCTTGCCTCATCCTTGCCGCCACGCTCACCGCTTGCGCCAGCAGTCCGTCCGTTTATGCGCCCGCCGGCGATGGCGACCGGGGCTATACAGACACCAGGATTGAACAGGACCGCTTCCGGGTCCGCTTTGAAGCGGGCGCGGATATGGGTTTTGACGAGGCCGAGAACATGGCCCTGCGCCGCGCCGCCGAAATCACGCTCGAGAATGATGGCGACTGGTTTCTGGTGACGAGCCATGATGTGGATGGCAATGATCGCAACCCGGTCGGGGTCTCGACCGGTGTCAGCATCTCGTCCGGTTCACGAGGCTATTCCTCCCGGGGCGTCGGGGTCGGGCTGCATTTTGATGGGGATGCCGGCGAAAAGTCAGTCTCGATCGAGATCCTGGTGCGCTCGGGTCCGTTGCCGCAAGACCCGCATGCCTATGACGCCCGCGACGTGCTGGCCAATCTGACCCGACCCTGAGTCGAATTGGTGGCCCATCTGTCGGGGCGCCGCTGATCAGCCGGTCAGTTTGCGGGCCTGGCCGACCCAGTCATCACGCACGATGCGGCCACGACCATTGATCGCCGAATCCCAATGCTGGATATCCGCCTCGGTCCAGGCAGCGACCTGGGCGACCGAGGTCACACCACCGGCTTTCAACGCGGCAGCGGCCTTGGGGCCAAGCCCCTTGATCGAGCCAAGATCATCACCCGTCGCGGCGGCCGGTTTGGCAGGTTTGACCGGTTTGGCAGGTTTGGCCGGTTTGGCCGGCGATTTCGACTTCGCAGCGGCTTTGGGTTTGGCAGCCGGTTTCGCCTCGGTAACGGGCTTTGCCTTGACCGTCCTGGCAGCGGTTTTCGGCTTCGCTGGCACCGGCGTGGCGGCAACAGCTTCGCGCGCGACGGTTTCAGGCATGGCGATTTCCGGGGCCTCGACACGGGCCGGGGTCGGATCGGGTGCGGCGACTCGGGCCTGCGCCTCGGCCTCGCCGAGTCGGCGGGCCAGATTCTCGTTTTCCTGTCTCAGGCGGGCATTCTCGGCGATCGCGGCATCGGCCTCGGCGCTGCGGGCATCGCCGGACCAGAGCTGGTATCCGACGAAGACGCCGAACCCGACCGCCAGCAGCAACAAAATCCCCATTTCCCAGATCAGGTAAAACATGCCTCAGCCCTCAAGCGTCGAGATTGCAAATGATATGGCGTCGTCCTGACGATCAGTCAGGACCACGAAAACACGCGGATCCTCCGCGGTGACATTGGTGACCAGCCCGGTCACGGCAGCAATACGAGCCTCGTCCAGCGCGGCATCATCGGTGCTGCGGCGGACGGATACCGTCAGCGCCGCATCGGCCGGACAGGCGGCGAACATGCGCCCGACCCGTCGCAAGGCAACCGAGGTGAATGGGCTGGGCGTGGCACCTGCGCGCTCGAAGCGCGGCATTTCAGTACCTTGAGCGGCGAGAATCACCGCCGAGCACGCCGCCACATCCTCGACCCGAACCTCCGCCGGAGCACCGGCGGGCGTGACCACCGTCGCCGCCCGGAACGGCTCGGGCATGGCCTGCAGAATCTGCGTCACCGACCGGGCAATCTGTGGATTGGACGCCTCACCGACCAGCGCTCCCTGCTCGCCGCGCAATACCAAAGCACCACGATCCAGACGGGCCAGCTGGCCCAGCAAGCGCTTGGCCGCCTCTTCCCAGTCCGGCGAGGCCGAGCCGCCCGGAACCAGGGTCAGGTCGGTATCAGCGCCTCCGGGGAAATTGGCGCTGGCATAGCGGGCAATCGCATCGCGCGCTCCGGCGTCGGTCGCATCGCCACGGATCAGGACCCGTCCGTTTGTTGTGGCTACATCGGCGCGAAAAACGAAGCCCGCTTGCAGTCGGGCTTCGATCGTTTCGTCGATAACGCGTGTGACACCGCCGGCGACCACGCCGCCACTCCAGCTCGATGTCAGGACAGTCGCGATAGCATCATCACGCGCTTCCGCATCCGGCGCCGCTCCGGTCAGGATGGCGCGCTGCCCATCCATGCGAACGCTGGCCCAGTCATGGCCACGCGAATCAAGCGCTTCACGGGCACTGGCTGCCAGTCGAGCCTCGATCGAGCCAACGGAAAACGGCCCGAAGGAGAACAGGATGACGGCCGCCAGGACAATAAGTCCGGCCGCCATCAGGACCGTTTTGCGAATGCGAGGGGTCATAGCGTGGTCAAGCATGAAATCTTCCATCGAATGCGGCCAGAAATCACCGGAAAACGGCAAATTGAAGGCCCGCGTCCACTTCCGAAATAGCATTAAAGGTCAGTGACCTCCATAGGGCAAACCGCATCCCCGCATGCAAAAAGGGCCGGAGCTTGCGCCCCGGCCCTTCCTGTCACGATTGACCGTGTGCCTAGTTGCGCATGCGCAGGGTCAAGCCGTAGGTGCGCGGCTGACCGAGGAAGGCGTTGAAGGAGCCCGGCTGGAACGGACCGTCAAAGCCGACCTGGACATACTCTTCGTCCAGCAGGTTGCGACCCCACAGCTCGAGCGACCAGGCTTCGTCCTCGGCGCTGAGACCGACGCGGCCATTGAAGACCATGTAGCCGTCTTGCATCTTCTCCGGATCGAGGTCGGAGCCGGTATTCTGCTCGGACATCCAGCGACCATCGAGGTGGGCAAGCCAGTTCATGCCGCCTTCCAGCTGACCGGTGTAGGACACAGAAGCCGAGGTGTACCATTCCGGAGCCAGCGAGAAGTTCTGGCCGGACAGGCGGTCAACGTCAGCCGTACCGGTCGGTGCGAAGTTGTCATAACGCGCGTCGGCGTAGGTGACACCACCCTGCACGGTCAGGCCCGGCATGCTTTCCGGCAACCACAGGATTTCCGCTTCTGCACCCTGGGTCGACGCACCGTCGATGGAGGTGACGAAGAAGCCGATGCCGTTGAACGTGTTCAGCTGGTAGGTCTCGAAGTCCGAGCTGAACAGGTAGAGGTTGGCCAGCAGCGTGTCGTTGAACCATTCGGTCTTGAAACCAAGCTCGACGCTGTCGACAACTTCCGGATCGAAACGGGCCGGATAGGAGGCCGGGTCAGCCAGGACGGACTGGAAATCAACCGCCGAAGAACCCGCCTGGGTGAAGCGGTCGAGGTTGAAGCCACCGGCCTTGTAGCCACGCGAGAACGTACCGTAGACGAGGAAATCGTCATTGATGCGGTGCGAGACAGAGAGCAGGCCGGACAGCTGGTTTTCTTCCAGCGACTGGGTGTTGTCGATCTGGGCGTAGACATCACGCGAGAACGGCAGACAGGTGAAGGTACCGAACTGGACCAGCGAGGCCACCGGCACGCCCGAACCAGCCGAGAAGCCAGCCAGGATGGCCTGGTTGGTCGGGGTCGAGAAGTCCAGCGCATCGCCGAACACGGCTTCCCAGACATCACAGGCCGGCACGGAGCTTTCTGCGAAGTCAAACGTCGCTTCCTTGTCGGTGCTGGTGTGACGCAGACCGAAGGTGATGTCGGTGTTTTCCAGCACATGCCAGGTGTTGTGCGTGAAGAAGCTCAGGCTCTCACCCTGCTGGGTGAAGGTGTCACCCAACGGGTTGCCACCGCCAAGCGGGGCACCGGTGCCCGGAGCAAGGCCGGCGAAGCCCGGAATGAAGGTGAAGCCGAGACCATTGGCCAGATCGGTGACCAGGGTCGGGCTGCCACCGAGCAGGCCGAGATAGGGTTCGAACACATTGCCCATCTGGATGGCATCGCCGCGGACGAGGTTTTCGTCCGAGAAGTACATGCCGAACAGCCAATCGACGTTTTCGCCTTCGCCGGAGAAGCGAAGCTCGAAGGTGGTGTTGTCGAAATCAAAGGTGTTGTTCGACGCATCGCGGAAGACAATGTCGGCACCGGTGAAGTCGGTATCCTGACCGGAACGCAGGCTGTAGCTGCGGTCCGAAACGATCGCCGTCATGTCGAAATTGTCGAACTCCCAGTTCAGCTCACCGCTGTAACCGTGGTCGATGATGTTCTGACCGGTGTCACGGTTGGCCTGGATCACGCGGCTGAACGGGTCCTCGGAACCGGCCAGCGGGCGGCCACCGGGGACCAGGGCGTTGATCGCCGCAGCGGTCGGACCCGAGACGAGGCTCGGCGCACCACAGCAGAACTCTTCGCGCTTGGTGTAGTCACCCGACAGGAGCAGGCTGACATTCTCGCTGAAGTCGAGCAGGAATTGCGTGCGCAGGGTGAAGTAGTCCTGATCGCCATCGCGGTCTTCGGTACGCGGGCCGCCCAGGGTTTCGACCGTCTGGAAACCGTCACGCTCGCGGTAGGCGCCGAAAACGCGCATTGCCAGATTGTCGGACACACCACCGGTGAAGCCGCCAGCAACGCCATAGCCCTCTTCGGATCCGGCAACGTATTCAAGTTCGGCATGCGAGCTGAACTCGTATTCCGGACGCTTGGTCACGACATTGATGATGCCGGCCGAGGTGTTGGCGCCGAAAAGCGTGCCCTGCGGGCCACGCAGCACTTCGATGCGCTCCAGCTCACCGAGATCGTTGAAGCCAACGCCGTTGCGGGCGCGCGGCACACCGTCGATCACGATGCCCACCGATGATTCCAGACCCGGATTGTCACCGACAGTACCGATGCCGCGGATGCGGGCGGTGGTGATGAATTCGTTCGAGGTCGAGGTGACATTGATGCCCGGCGCGATAACGGCGAGGTCTTTCAGGTCACGGACGCCGGCGTTCTGCAGCAGCTCGGCATTGTAGGCTGTCACGGCAACCGGAACATCCTGGATACCCTGTTCACGCTTTTGCGCGGTCACGGTGATGACGTCGACAGAGCGGCTGTCCTGAGCGGCGGCTTGAGCGCCGGTCAGTGCGATTGCCGAAGCAGCTGCGAACAGAAGTGTGCGTTTGGTGGATGACATACTCTAACTTCCTCCCGTTGAGTCGACGGTCTTGCCGTCGCTCTTTTTTGGTGCGGCCGACAGGGCGATACCCCATCATTCGATCCCAACTTGATCGAATTGCGATCACGGGTGAAGCACAATTGCTGCCCTGCCCACACGGAAATCCGCACCGGAGGCTCGAAAAACGACACTTTTTAAACAGCTGTTGCAGTCAGGGCACAGAATTGTGACGCACCTGTGAGATGGATGGCAGAGTGGCCCGACCCGGTCGCAATGAGAAAGACGGAGATTGTTTGTGATCAAACCGATAGCGGGCCTGCTTGCGGCAATGGCATTCGCAGGCACAGCATGCGGACAAGCGGCAACACCCCTGACGCCAGAACTGGTTTTCGAGCTTGAAGCCGCATCATCCCCCAGCATCACATATGATGGTCGCCAGATTGCCTATGTGCGCCGTACAAACGACGCCGGAAGCGACCAGACCCGATCTTCAATTTGGCTGATCCGGGCCGACGGGACCGAGCACCGGCCTCTGAGCGCCGCCACAGACACAAACGGATCGCCGCTATGGTCGCCCGACGGCCAGACGCTCGCCTATACCCAGGCGGATGGCAACGGGATTAGCCTGCGCACCCGCAGCCGCGATGGCGACGATACGCTGGTGACGGAATTGCCGGGCGCACCGGGAGGGTTGGCCTGGTCTCCGGACGGGACCCGCCTCGCCTGGTCAATGTTCAAGGAACTGCCCGGGCCGGTCCCGGCAAACTTGCCGACAGCGGGCGAAAACGCCGAACGCGCAGCGTCTGCCATTGTCGAAAACCGGCTCACTTTCCGGCTCGACGGCGCCGGCAACATTCCGCCAGGCGTGCAGCAATTCTACATGATCGACCTGCGGACCGGCACGACCACCCTGCTCAGTAATGACGGGCTGGGAGGATCGGGCGACTTTGTCTGGTCCAGCGACGGCACCGCGCTGATCTTCTCGGCAGACCGGCGGCAACAGCTGGGCCAGCTGGCGCCCGACAGCGAGCTGCACCGTCTCGATATCGCGACCGGCACGGTGACCCAACTGACCGACCGCACCGGGCCGGACGCGTCACCGCGCGCCTCTCCGGACGGACGCTGGATCGCCTATCTCGGCTTCAATGATCGCCGCATGGGCTATCACAACACCGAATTATACCTCGTTCCGAGTGGTGGCGGCACGGCCCGCTCGCTGACGGCGACGCTCGATCGAACGGTCGCCAACCCCCAATGGGCGGCCGACAGCTCCGGCCTCTACGTCCAGTTCGATGACCGCGGCACGACGCGGGTCGGATTTGTCGATCTGGAAGGTCGTCTGCGCGTCGTCGCCGAAGGACTGATCGGGCCGACTTTCGGACGCCCCTATACCGGCGGCGACTTCGCTGTCTCGGCAAATGGCGACGTGGTGTTCACCACCGGCTCGGCGCAACAACCCGCCGAGCTGGCGCTGGTCACCGCAGACGGTGACCGCAGCCTGTTGACCGACCTCAACAGTGACGCGCTCGCAGGCGTCGCGCTGTCACCGGCCGAAGCCGTCAGCTGGTCCTCCCCAGCGGACGGGCGCGAGATTCATGGCTGGGTACTCTATCCGCCCGATTTCGATCCAACCGGCAGCTGGCCGATGATCCTTGAGATCCATGGCGGCCCGTTCACCGCCTACGGCCCGACTTTTTCCGCCGAACTCCAGCTGATGGCCGCCGCAGGCTATGTCGTGCTTTACACCAACCCGCGCGGCTCCACGAGCTATGGCTACGACTTCGCCAATCTGATCCACCACGCCTATCCCGGGGAGGATTATGACGACCTGATGGGCGGCGTGGATCACATGCTGGAGCGCGGCTTCATCGACGAAAACCGGCTGTTCGTGACCGGTGGCTCCGGCGGCGGTCTGCTGACCGCGTGGATCATCGGCAATACCGACCGTTTCGCCGCAGCGGCCTCGGTCAAGCCGGTGATCAACTGGGCCAGCTTCGTGCTCTATTCCGACCTGCCGCAATTCTTCTACCGCTACTGGTTCGCCAGCCCGCCCTGGGAAGATCCGGACGAGTATTGGCGCCGTTCGCCGCTGTCGCTGGTGGGTAATGTCACCACCCCGACCCTGATGATGGTCGGCGGCGCTGATGTCCGCACGCCGCGGGCCGAAACCGAGCAGTATTACTCGGCGCTCCATCTCAACAATGTGCCGACGCGTCTGGTCATCATCCCGGACAGCTTCCACGGCATTTCCAACTCGCGCCCGAGCCGGCTGTTGACCAAGGTCGCCGAGATCCTGCGCTGGTTCGAGGAGCATGATCCGGGCGCCGCAACCCGATCTGCGCCGCAGACACCATGACCGGGTTCAAACTCGCCGCCATCCAGGCCGCGCCGATTGTCTTCGACCGGCAGGCCTCCACCGAAAAGGCCTGCGAGCTGATTGAAGAGGCTGGACGGAATGGCGCGAGCGTGGCGGCCTTCGGCGAAACCTGGCTGCCCGGCTATCCCTTCTTCATCGAAGCGCCCCTGGGCGATCTGTGGTGGGAGGCCGCCGCGCTGTATCTCGAACAGGCCGTGCGTCTGGACGGGCCGGAAATCGCGCAAATCTGCAAGTCCGCCCGAGCGGCGGGGACAGATGTGGTGATCGGAATCGCCGAACTCGATCCGGCCACCGAGAGCTCGATCTATGCCAGCCTCGTCTTCATCTCGAGGGATGGTGACGTCATGGGGCGGCACCGCAAGCTGAAGCCGACCCATCACGAGCGCTCGGTCTGGGCCGATGGTGACGCGGAAGGCCTGCTGGTCCGCCAACGCCCCTATGGCCGCCTGTCCGGGCTCAATTGCTGGGAGCACAACATCGTCCTGCCCGGCTTTTCACTGATCGCACAGGGTACACAGGTCCATGTCGCCGCCTGGCCGGGTCACGAGCCGGAGGCGGCGCCAAATGATCCGGTCTGGGCGCGGCAGGTCCTGTTGTCCCGGGCCTTTGCCAGCCAGGCTGGTGCCTATGTCATCGCCGCAGCAGGCCTGCGCCTCGACGCACACGTGCCCGATCGGTTCAAGTCACTGAACGCCTTTGAACATACCGGGCAGAGCGTGATCATCGATCCACGCGGCGAAATCATTGCCGGACCGGCCAATGGCGAGACCATCCTTTATGCCGACGCCCATCTGGACGAGGTCCGCAAGGCGAAAGCTGCCTGTGACCCGGCCGGTCACTATTCGCGGCCGGACCTGTTCGAACTTCGCCTGAAGGGCCAGACCGTGTTCCCGACCCGGCAGAGCTGACCCGGGCCGGCCCCAACCAGCTTCAGTTGTCAGGCATCAATGCTGGGGCGAGCGGCTACCGCCTCACGCCAGCGGGCCAGATTGTCCAGGCCTTCCGGCATGGGCAGTTTGATCCAGGCGGTGAAATCAACAAAGACGAAGGCGGCGATATCAGCAGCGCTGAAGGCTTCGCCAGCCAGATAGGCCGCCTCACCCAGCCGGGCATCAAGATCCTTGAGGCAGGCCGTCGCCCGCGCCCGTCCGCGCTCGACCAGTTCAGGCACCTGGGCGTAGCGATTGGGGCCGGTGACCGAGGAATCCTTGAAAAACTCCGAGCGGTTACGCAGCGCTTCGGCGACCCCCATCAGCCCCTCGCCCTCGACCCGGGCCGTCCACTCGGCGACCAGCGCCTTTTCAAGCGGCGTGCGGCCCAGCATCGGCGGATCGGGAAAGATTTCCTCGAAATAGCGGGCGATCGAGGAATTGTCGCACAGCACGGTGCCGTCATCGAGCTGCAGGGCCGGCACGGTGCAGCGCGGATTGATCGCCTTGAACTCCGGCTCGAACTGGGCGCGCGAGCTCAGATCAACCTGCTCGATCTCGATATCGATGCCCTTTTCGGCCATCAGGATACGGGCCCGACGCGGACTGGGTGCCGCCTTGAAGTCGTAGAATTTCATGGTCACTCCTGGTGGAAAGCGGGCGGATGATCATCCGCGACATTGAGCCGGCGTTCGATCTCGCGCCCCAGCGCGATCAGCGTGCCTTCTTCGAAAAGGGGCGCCCACAGGCTGGTGGTCTGCGGAACCCGGTGCGTGGCGCCACCATCACTCGCCGGATCGCCGAAAATGGTACGGGTGGCAAGCTGGTTATAGCCGGACTTGATCGCCAGCTGCGGGTGGCCGGTATAATTGGTGATGACGAGCAGGGCGTTGGCGAAATTCGGGCCGATCATGGCATCCAGCCCTTCCATCACACCGTCCATCATCTCCATCACCTCGCGGCGGAAGCGGTCGACATTGATCAGGTCGACGGCGGAAATGAAGCGCGCCCGACGCCAGGTATTCGGCCAGGCCGCCGGCGCCTGCCAGACCAGGCTGTCATCCTCGCCGGACAGGGTCAGGTGTTCGAAGGCGGCGGCGGATTCCGCCTCGACGACCGCGAACAGGCCGTCATAGGGCAGATCGGGCAGTTCGACCTCGACCAGTTCAACTCCGGCATCGCGGGCCGCCCGAAGCGCCGCCCGGTCGGCATCGCTGCCAGCCTCGAACCAGGCCGGGCTGTAGCCGACCCGCATGCCGCGAACCGGCCGGGTCGCATCAATCTCCAGCCCGACATCCAGTGAGCCGGCATCGGCCGCATCAAACCCGTTCAGCGCGCCCAGTACCAGACCGGTATCCTCGACCGAGCGACAGATCGGCCCGATTTTGTCGAGCGACCAGCAAAGCGCCATCGCCCCGTGCCGCGAGACGCGCCCGAAGGTCGGACGCAAACCGGTGGTGCCACAGCGGTTGGAGGGCGACACGATCGACCCCAGCGTCTCGGTACCGATCCCGAATGCAACAAGGCCGGCCGCCGTCGCCGAAGCCGAGCCGGCACTCGAACCGGACGAGCCCTCTTCGGTGTTCCACGGATTACGGGTGATGCCGCCGAACCAGCGATCGCCATAGGCCAGCGCGCCATTGGTGGTCTTGCCGAGCAGGACAGCCCCGGATTCGCGCAGTTTGGTGGTCACGGTGGCATCGGTCTCGGCGACGCGATCCTGATAGGGCGTCGCCCCCCAGGTCGCGCGCACGCCGGCCACGTCGACAATGTCCTTCATGCCATAGGGAATACCGTGCAGCGGTCCACGATCCTGACCGGCGGCGAGTTCCCGGTCGGCGGCATCCGCCTGGGCCCGGGCGATGTCCGGCGTCACCGTGACGAAACATTCCAGCGCGTTACCGTGAGACGCGATCCGGTCGAGATAGATGTCGGTCAGGCGGCGCGAGGTCAGCGCGCCGTGCCGGATCCACTGGCCCTGTTTCCAGACCGGAGCAAAGGCAATGTCGGCGGGGTTTGTTGGCAACGCACCGGCATCCGTACCGGATGGGGCGACCTGATCCGCCTGGTCGCGATAGCGACGGGAGCGCAGACGCGGGTCGAAAACGGTGGCCGGCGAAAGCGTGTTGGGTTTGGTGTGGGCCCGCTGCCGGCTCATCCGGTCAATCCAGCCATCGATCTCGGCGACGACCATTTCGCGCTCGGCATCGGTGTAGCGCACATCAAACAGCGTTTCGGCGCATTGCAGTGACTGCGGTGTGACAGCTTCACCCGCCGTGGCACCAGCGGCGCTGTCCTGCCGCGCTACGGCGGCCCCTGTTGCCCCGGCCGAAACAACAGCCAAGGCGCCGCCTTTCAGCAAATCCCGTCGTGACGTTCTGCGTCCAGCCATGATCACCTCCCCGGTTCCGATCCAGAACGTGCGGCGCAGAGCACCGCATTTCAATAGCTTGTCCCAGATTGCGGCCCGTTTCCCCTCAAAATTGCCTCAATCCGAGCCATTTCGCTTCACAATTGCAAATTAACCATGATGTCAGAGCCAATCCGGCTTGGTCGAATGAGGGGGAGGCCATGCCCTTAGATCAGAACACAACCGAAGCCGATCTGGAGTTACGTCCCGATCTTGCCGAGTTCCGCGAGACCCGCGCGCCTGCCGCGCTGATCCAGCTGGGACGTGCCCGCGCCATTGCCCGTGCCCGCCGGGCCGACCTCCTGAAATTCCGCCGCACCTGGGGCGGTGCAGTCGAGGATACCGAAGGCACGGACAAGCCGGCGGTCAAGCCGATCGACCGGGCTGCGGTCTATCCGACCTCGCATATCCTGCATTTCTCCATCCTGGCAACGCTGGTGCTCTTTGAAGGCCTGGCCAATGCCTACTTCTTCTCCACCGGTTCCGACCTCGGACTGCTGGGCGGCTGGCTGCAGGCGATCACCGTCTCCTTCACCAATGTCATCGCCGGCTTCTTCCTGATCGGGTTCATCGGTCTGCGACACATGTCCAACCGCAACCGGCCGATCATTTCCGGCCTGGCCGCCGTGGGCGTCATCATCGGCGCGGCGATCCTGGTGATGCTCAACCTGACTGCCGCCCATTATCGCGACCTTCTGGAACTGAACGCTGCCACGCTGGCGCTTGGCGGATCCGAAATGACCGGCACGGTGCTGGCGCCGGTCGTCGAGGCACGCGCCAACCCGTTCGGCCTGCAGACGCTGGAAGCCCTGCTGCTGTTCATCCTGGGCACCACCTTTGCCGCCATCGCGGCGTTCAAGGGGCGCACCTTTGACGACGCCATTCCGGGCTATGGCGGGGTTTCCCGTCGCCTTGAAGCGGCTTCGCGCGACCTGGAAAAGGCCCTCGAGGCCGGCTGGAAGGACGCCCGCAAACTGTCGCAGCCCGAACTGGAAGAGCTCGTCGAGGCCAAAAATCTGCTCGACGATATCTGTCAGGACTTGGCCGGGCCGCGCGAGCGCAGCTAAGCTCTACCCGTGGGTCACCGCGAGCGGCCGATTCACGGGTAGCGACCCAGGGGGTGGGGAATGTCCGGACGCGACGCCATAGGGCTGTTCAATCTTGCTGTCGTAGCAGCCGTCATCGGCGGCATCAGCTATGCCGCATTCAAACTCTCACCGGACGAGTATGACAGCCAGACGCTGTGTCTGGCCGACGCCCTGCCGCCGCACCGGGTGGTGGTGATCGACAAGACCGACCTCTACTCCCCGGAGCAGGCTGGCGGAATTGAAAGCCTGATCCTGTCAGAACGCGATGGCCTGGCGGTTGGCGAGCGGTTCTCATTGTACGAGTTGAATGAGAGCGGACAGCTGCGCAATACCAACAGCTTCTCGCTGTGCAATCCCGGCGCCGGTGAACAGGTCAATCCGCTCTACCGCAATCCCGATCGCATCCAGGCGCGCTACGAGGCGCTGTTCGCCGATCCGTTGGACCGGGCACTGGCAGACCTTGTCCTGCCCAAGGACGCACCATCCAGCCCGATCATTGAGGCCCTGGCCCGCCTCGCCCAGGATCCCAGCTTCGACAATGCCGTTCCGGGTCGGCGCATCGTGCTGGTCTCGGACATGTTGCAGAACTCCGAGATCTTCTCGGTCTACGGCCGCCGCCGCGGTGCGCTCGACGCCCGCATCCCGCCGGCAGAAACCGTCGCCACCGCCATTCGCGACACCTATGGCGACACGCTGCGTGGCGTCAGCCTGGAAATCCGACTGATCCCCCGCGACAGCTGGGAAGCGGAACAGCGCGGGCCGCTGCGTGATTATTGGAACGATGTCTTCCATCGCCTGGGCGTCAACGCCCACTGGGCCGACATCTGATTTTCCAAACCTTTGCTTTCAAGCCCGGTTATCCACAGGCAAACCCCGTGGATGCATAGAATATGCATTTGCCCGTGGCGCGATCCACCCCACAATATGTTGTGTTGATTGCCGACAGTGACGCAACTGATGGGGTTTGAAATGGCGCTCACCGCCAGACAGATGGACGAGGAACTCGTTTCGCCGAGCCCGCGTTCGAGCGCGCCACCGCCCCGGGACAGCGTGCTGAACCGTGACGTGATTTCGCTTTGCGCCCGCCAGCCGCATCTCAACGAGCTCGCCTTCCGGCTGGCCGATCATGGCCATGCCCATGTCGGTGATGTGATTGCCCTGTCGCGCTACACCCTGGTGGACTTGGCCGATGGCGACGCAGGACTGGTGGAAAGCCTGGAACTCGTTCTCGGGCATCTCGGCTTCCAGCTTGAGACACCAACTGCCGGGTGGACAGCCCCGCCGTCGGACACGATTGACGCCTTGCTCGATTGAGCGCGCAGCCAAGGCGCTTTGCCTTTTGCTCCGGGACGCCTATCTCCTGACCTAAAGTCAGTCAGCCGGGTAGAAATCCATGATCACCGTCCACCATCTCAACAATTCCCGCTCGCAGCGTATTCTCTGGCTGCTTGAGGAAGCCGGCCTGGATTACGAGATCAAGAAATACATGCGCGACGCGACCACCATGCGCGCACCGCAGGCTCTGCGTGACATCCACCCTCTCGGCAAGTCGCCGGTCATCTCGGACGGGGAGACTGTCATCGCCGAATCCGGCGCGATCGTGGAGTACCTGGTCGACACCTATGCCCCCGCCCTCAAGCCGGAAGCCGGGACACCCGCCTATCGCGACTATGTCTACTGGATGCATTTCGCCGAGGGCTCCTTGATGACGCCCCTGCTGCTCAAGCTGATCAGCGACCAGATGCCCAAATCCAAGGCGCCCTTCTTCGTCAAGCCGGTCATCCGCCAGGTGGCGGCCCGGCTCCGGTCCAGCTTCGTCGATCCGGAACTGGCCTCACTGTTCGGCTTTATCGAGTCGCACCTTGAGGGGCGGGAGTGGATTGCCGGTGACGCCTTCAGCGGCGCCGACATCCAGCTGACCTTCCCGCTGGAGGCCGCCGCTGCCCGGGGAGGGCTCGACGAGCGCTATCCCAATCTGAAAGCCTATGTCGCGCGCATGCAGTCCCGCCCGGCTTACAAGGCCGCGATCGAGCGCGGTGGCGCCTACGGCATCGTCGGCAGCTGACAGCCAGCACGCCCGTCTGCGAGGTCAGCGATTCTGGATCCGGAAGCCGACCTGGAACACGGCGCCGGAATAGCTGCGCAGGTCGATATTGGAGTCATTGTCGACATAGCCGGCCTCACCGAACAGGGTCACTTGATCGCTGATCGTGTGCTCAACCCGGCCCGTCGCCCGCCAGCGCGTATCCTCGCGCTCAAAGGCCTGGGCGACCGAAAACGGTCCATCATAGGCGCGCTGTGATGCTTCAAAACGCAGTTCACCGCGCGTCTTCTCGCCCAGCGGGCGCCAGGTCCGGGCCCGCACCTGCGCTTCAGTAAAGCTGAAACGGTCGGCATCGGCACTGGAGTCGGTCAGGAAACCGGCCAGATACCAGCCCGAGCGGCGCTCGTCGCCATACCCATATTGCTCAACGCCCAGACGCCATTGCGACTGGTCCAGACCGGCCACGACCTGATCGCCGAAATCATACTGGTTGGCCCGCAATCGCAACACCGTCTCGCGATCGGCCTGACCGCGATAGCGCAACTGCCCCTCGGCCTGCAGGCGCGTGTAGTGGCGGTCACCATCGCGATTGAGGACCGAGCCCTCTGCGGCGATCCGCATCTGCCAATTCTCGCCGACCGGCGCCCAGTACTGGACCCGCGGCGTCAGCAGGAAGGAATTGAGGTCATCGCGATCTTCATAGCGGCGCAGACGCGCCTGCTGTTCGAAACGCCAGACACGCCCCTCGCCGACCGGCTTGACGATGCGCAGCCAGTTATTGCTGTCGAACCCTGTTTCCAGCTCCGAGGCACCCTGCGGTTCCAGCACATCCTGGTCGATGAACGGATCGGATCGTTCAACGGCATTGTCCGACCGGAACTCGAACCGCGAGTCCTGAGCCTCGGCCAAGGCGGGCAGCAAGGCCAGGCCGATGGCGCTGCCCAGCAGGGTATTGAGGCGGAATGTCATGGCAGAACCCCCTGATTTCCATGTCGTTGCGTGAAGCTTATCGCCGCGGTCCGGCTTTCACCATCGCCTTGGCGCCTTAATCTTGATAATTTCAAGCCTTAGTGTCGCATCGGGGCCGAAATTGGACGGGGACGTTCAGTCTTCTGACAGGTCCGGATCATGCAGGAGTAACCATGGCAGGCAAGGATCGTCAGGACAGGTCCGGACCGGGCAAATCCGCCCGGCCCGCTGATTTCTTCCGCTCTGTCGACAGCGCACCGAAGGGCATCAGCGTCAAGCGCGACCGATCTGTAACGGACGGTTTCCTGATCACCTTCCTGGCCCTGACAATCCTCGCCCTGGCGGCCGCCGCCTGGGCCAATGCCCGCTGGCCTGGCAGCGTTCCGACCGACCTGATCTTCTTCACCGCCGACCGTTTCAACGCCGTCCTGCCGATCCGCATCTTCCTGGTGATCTTCTTCATCAGCTATGCCGCCTATGCGCACGGGCCTGTCCTGGCCCGGCTCCGGCTCGGCTTCAGTTTCCTGATCAAGCTGGCGGGGGTGGCGGCCATCGTGGACGGCACAGCCATGTTGTCCTGGCAGCAGGCCGACGCGGTCTGGCCGGTGCATGTCCAGCAGATCCTGGTCGGACTGTCCGGTCTGGCGATCTTTCCCCACACTGTCCTCAACCAGGCGCGACTGCCGGGCCCGTGCGGGTCACCGGTGCGGCGCCGCGGTCGCTATCATGAGTACTGGCTGATCAGCGTCGCCGCGCTGACATCGGCGGTCGGCGCGGTCGTCGCGCTGACCCTCTATGGTGGAGAAGTCGAGCAATTGCGCAATCTGGCGCTTTTGGGCGGCATGGGACCGGGTGTTTTCCTCGCCCAACAATTCTTCACCGTGCAGCTGGCCTCGATCGGCTGGATGCGCAACACGCTGTCACGCCGCCGCGCCTTCTCGCCGCCGGTTGCGGTCCTGATCCCCGCCCACAATGAAGCCCACCTCATTGGCCAGACGATTGACGCGATCGACGAGGCCGCCGCCCATTATGACGGGCCGGTGCGCATCCTGCTGATGGAAAACTGCTCCAGCGACGACACCGCCGATGTGGCCCGTCAGGCGATCGCCAAATGCCGTTGTGCCCGCGGCGAGGTGATCGAGAGCATCATTCCCGGCAAGGCCAAGGCGCTCAATCACGGTCTTGAGCTGATCAGCGAGGACTATGTGGTTCGCATCGATGCCGATACCCAGATCGACCCGCAATCACTGCGGCTGGCGATGCGCCATTTTGCCAACGAGACCGTCGGCACGGTCGGCGGCCTGCCGCTGCCGCTCAAGCGCACCGGCCTGCTCGACAGGTTCCGCACCATCGAAGTGCTCAACCGCCACGGCTATTTCCAGGTCGCGCTGGGGGCGTTCAACGGCATTCTCGGCATTCCGGGCATGTTCTGCATCTATCGGCGCGACGTGCTGATGGAGGCTGGCGGGATTGTCGAGGAAATGAATGGCGAGGACACGGACATCGTCCTGCGCATGACCAATCTGGGCTATCGGGCCGTTTCCGATCCGCGGGTCAAGTTCCGCACCGAAGTACCCGACAGCATGGAATTCCTGCGCGAGCAGCGCACCCGCTGGTTCCGCAGCCTCTATCACGTCACCGCCCATAACCGTGAAATGCTGTTCCAGGGCAATCTGATCACCGGTGCGGTGGTGCTGCCCTTCACGCTGATGAATGGTGCCCGACGGGCCATGATGGCGCCGCTGGCGATCTATGGCGTCGTGCTGTTCTTCATGTTCGGTGGGATCTACGATCATCCGCACCTGACCACGGTGCTGGCGGTAATGTTCGGCATGCCCTTCATCATGGCCTGCGCGGTGGTCGCTTTCTGGCGCCGCCCGGACCTGATCCTCTACATGCCGGCCTACATGGCGTTCCGCCTGCTGCGCTCCTACTACACGCTGGGAGCCACACTGACGCTGGTCTATCCGGGCTCGTCAAAGGATCGACGCTTCGAGCCACCCAAACCGCTGGCCGTGCCGGCGGAGGAGCGGGTCGGACTGGTCGAGAAACCGCCGATCATCGCCGAGTAGCCGCAAAAGCGGTCGTTCGGGCCAGCGGGTGGGCGCGGGCACGGCCCGCATCCACCCGGGCCGATCAGTCGAGGGTCAGGACTGCGCCTTCGTCATGGACCACCGCAACATGCTCCTGGCCGATCTGTGAACGCACCAGCGTGGGCGGCGTGCCCAGCGCGTGGGCGACCAGGCCCGGCACCATCACAACCCGGTCGGGATGGCCCGGTCCGGGGCGCGGCAGGACCGCAGCGACGGCCTGCAGGATGGCAACATTGGAGACCGAACGAATGTCGGCCGTATCGACGCGGCTCGTCCGGCTCATTTCGATCCGGTCGCCCTCCACCACAATCGGCAGGCCGACATTGGACGGCGCGTGATTGATGGTGATGAAGGGTTCGACAGCTTCCGCAGCCGGCCCCGCGGACGGGTCAACATAATCAAAATCGATCTGTGCCGCCAGAGGTACGAAACTGGCGACCACTTCCGAGCCCAGCTCCAGCGCGGCCAGGCGATCAGCTCCGCCCAGACCGGCCGGGAAGCGCAAGGCGACCCGGTCACGGAACAGGTGCGGCAGACCCGACAGGCCAGCCAGCGGCGCCGTTCCCTCATCGTACAGGAAGCCTGATTCCGGCAGCAGCTGGACCGGGTAACGACGCGCCGTGATGGTACAGCCACCCGCCTCCCGGTGCCGCTGGACAGAGACCCGCAGGTCATTGCGCAGGTTCTGCACCTCATGCGGCAGGTTCAGCGTGAAAGTGTTGAGACGGCCCGTCTCCATGTGGCGGCTGTCAATCAGCACACCATTCAGCTCGGTATGGATCAGATTGGTGAAGTCACCCGGTCCCTCGGGCAGGCGAACCGCCAGGCGCAGCCGGTCCGGCACACGGCCGTCCGGCAGGCTGGCCAGGCCGTAACCGACATCCCAGCTGCGCGATTCCGCGATCCGCTGGATCGAGGTATCGACGCCGATATCACCAAAGCGGGTCATCAGCGTGTCGTCATGTGATTCAACGAATTCGGTCGGCGACACAAAGGCCGTCCGGGCCAGCGGCAGCATGTCCGAGGTGATGAAGTCAGCGACATCCATCCGGTCGGCCTCGGTCAGACCCAGATGGACGAAATCGCCCTGGCGCCACAGCGTAGCCGCGCCACCATGTCCGGCATCGGCCGACAGACGGTCGAAACCGCTGGCCGCCAGCTGGTCGGCAGATCCCAGCAGGATCAGGCCGCGCGACGCCAGGCGGTAGCGCTCCAGCGCTTCGAGATCCATGAATTTCACCGCATAGCCGCGTTGGGTCATGCGCGCTCCCAGGCGCAGTGCCAGCGGGATGAAGTCCGCGTTGCCCGTGGACGGTACGGCGATTGTCACTTCGGCCGGCAGCAGATTGACCACGTCGCGCAAGGATGAAACCGCGCTGCGCAAATCCATTTCGATGCCCGAGCGGGAGTCCAGGGTGACGACGGCACCAATGGAGCGGTCATTATGGCAGAGCGCGTCCGGCAGATCGCCGTGCAGCTGAATGCCGACACTCAGTTCCTGGCCGTGCATGGCGCTTTCCGGCAGGGCAATCACCCAGCGGAATTCGCGCGAGCCCGGCACCAGCACCCGTTCCAGGACCCGTTCGCCATTGACCACGACCCGCATGGCGGCGATCGCCGTTTCCGACAGATCCTGCGTGCCCTGCAAAACCAGGCGCACCTGGTCGACCGGGGTGTCGCGCACCACTGGCAGGTTGAAGGTCGCGTAAGACGGATAGCCGGCGATGAACAGGCCGTCGCTTTCGCCGATATCGGACAGCGTCACGGTTGCGGGCTGTTCAGGCTCGGCATCGGCGCGACCGGTGATGACGGTGTCGAACACGTCAGTGACGAACAGGCCGAAACTGCCCCGACCGGCATTGAGCGCGCCGGAATTGAACAGGGTGATCACGCTGCCAAGCGCGATGATGATCAGGATATAGGAAAACCACGGTTTCCGCTTGTTCCGGTCGGTGTTCGTACGCATCGGATCCCCCGTTGACCGATCCGCTTCCGGATCCTTGGTCGGGCTGATTGTTTCCCTCAAATCCGACGCCCCCCAGCGACCGAATGGTTAAGAGGTATTTCGTCAATGCGGTCAAACCGCGACCATTTGGGATGAAATCTGGATCAATCAGGGCAAAACTGCGGCAGAAAAGAAAACGGGCGGGCCATCGACATGGCCCGCCCGTCCCAATTCAGCTTGCAGGCTTGAGGGCCCGCCGTCGTTCCGACTACTCGTCTTCGGTCGCCGAACGGAAGTCCACATCCAGTTCGGCGGCCAGATAGACCAGCGCCACATAGGCGGCGACATTCTGGGCCAACTCGTCCGGATCGATCTTGTCGAGCGTGTCATCCGGCGTGTGATGAAGGTCGAAATAATCGCTGCCATTCTGGCTCAACCGCACCGTCGGCACACCCTGCATGGCCAGCGGAATGATGTCCGGCCCACCGCCAGGCACATTCGAGCCGCCCCGGACGATACCGAGCGGTCCGATGATGTCACCGACCGCGTCGATGGCCGGCGTACCCTCCTCGGACACGTTCGAAACCAGCTGCCAGACCGTGCGTGCGCCAAAGTCGGATTCGGTCGCCAGAACATGATTGCCGATCTCGTCGGCGTGTTGTTCGGCATAGGCGCGAGCGCCCAGCAGACCGACTTCCTCGGCTCCGAACATGACCACACGGATGGTCCGGCGCGGACGCTCGGGCAATTGCGCGATCAACGCAGCTGCAGCTGTCGTGATGGCGACACCGGCGCCGTCATCGACCGCACCCGTGCCTTCGTCCCAACTGTCGAGATGACCGCCGATCAGGACGATCTCGTCAGGGTTCTCGCGACCGATCAGGTCGAGCACCACATTGCCGCTGGTCACTTCGCCACGCCAGCCGGCGGTCGAGCGGATGCGCATCTCGATTGCTTCGCCGGCATTGTGCAGTCGACGCAGATGATCGGCATCCGGATTGGAGACCGCGATGACCGGAATGTCGGCCCACTCGCCGTCCATCGAACTCATCATGCCGGTGTGCGGCATGCGATGGCTGTCGGACCCGACAGAGCGAACCACCAAGGCCTCGGCGCCGCCGCGTTCGGCGTGCTGCCAGCCGATCCGGCGGCGTTGATTGCTCGGGCCGTAGCCGGCACCGGTCTGGCTCGGCACCATGGCGTCGCCATCAACAAAGGCGATCCTGCCCTCCAGCGCACCATCCTCGATCGCGGTCAGGGCGTCGATATTGCGGAAATAGACGATCTCGGCGTTGACAGCGCCCAGACGCGGCGAGCGGCCGGAACCACCAAGAGCCGAGCCATACAGGGCCTGCTCATAGGGAGCTGTCATGACGATTTCCATCTCGCCACGCTCCCAATAGGGCATGGTGAACTCTTCGACGCTGACCCGGTCAAAGCCCAATTCGCGCCCCAGCGCTTCGCCCCAGTCGCGGCCACGGGCCTCGGCTTCCGAGCCGGCCAGACGCGGACCGACACTTGTGGTCAGCGACTCGACAATGTCCCAGGCCAGATCACTGTCCAGCGCGGTCTCAACGAGGGCCTGCGCCGTCTCGGCATCCTCTGCCGGCAGGACGAATCCGTCCTGGGCCAGTGTTTCCGCAGACAGAAAGACTGTCATTCCAAGCGCGATAATTGATTTCATGAAGTCCTCCCGACACATTCGAGCCACACTATGGAGCCCGCAGCGTACGGCGCAAGCCACGCTGCTGTGAGCTCGCGATGCAATTTCAGTCGGAGGTGGTCGATGAGTGAATCAATCGCACAAAAATTCGCTGGCAAACCCAAGGACCTCGGCGGCTTCGAGGTTCGCCGTGTTCTGCCCTACCCCCGCCAGCGCATGGTCGGGCCCTTCATCTTCTTCGACCAGATGGGGCCGGCGGAATTCGCGCCCGGACAGGGAATCGATGTCCGGCCACACCCGCATATAGGACTGGCCACGGTCACCTACCTGTTCGACGGCGCACTCGGCCATCGCGACAGCCTGGGCGAAGACCTGGTGATCCGGCCTGGTGATGTGAACTGGATGACCGCCGGTCGGGGGGTGGTCCACTCCGAGCGGACCCCGGCTCCGGAACGCGCCGCAGGGCATCGCATGTTCGGCATCCAGACCTGGGTTGCGCTACCGGCGGACAAGGAGGACATCGCTCCCGCCTTCCACCACCACAAGGCCGAAACCCTGCCCGTGATCGAACGCGACGGCGCCCGGTTCAACCTCATTCTCGGCACGGCCTGGGGGCAGACAGCGCCGGTGAAAGTGTTCTCGCCCATCTTCTACCTGCATGGCGTGTTGCCGGCCGGCAGCGGCACCGATCTCGATATCGATCATGCCGAGCGGGCAATCTATGTAGTGGAGGGTGAAGTCACGCTGGACGGAGAGCCGGTCGCGGCCGGCGAGATGGCGGTGCTGACGCCGGGATCCGCGCCGGGGCTCGCAGCCAGCAAGGACAGCCGGGTCATGCTGTGTGGCGGGGACAGCCTGGGACCGCGTCATATCAACTGGAATTTTGTCGCCGCCGACCGAGCAACAATCGAGCACGCCCGAAAGGACTGGTCGGACGCCGCCCTGACCGGCTTTCCGGCAAGCGGTCGGTTCACGCTGCCACCCGGCGAAGACGAGCATATTCCCCTGCCCGATTGACCCGGCATCCGGCTGACCCGAATCCGGACCTATCGCCCTGCCGGCGCTTCGAGCGCGCGCTGGGTGGTGAGATAGGTCGCGAAGCTGGCCAGCCAGTGCCCCCCCGCATAGTCGTCGCCCGACACTGATGCGATGCCGCTCTCGGCATGGCGCGCTGAAGCCGCCAGCAGGCTGGCACGGCGCCGATCGTCCAGCGGCAAGGCGTGGGCAATGGCTTCGAGATTCCAGGCGCGCGACAGGTTGACGCCGTCGAGATGGACGAGCTTGCCATCGCTGGGATCGAGCACGACGCCCGGCTCCAGCCAGTCGTTCGAGCCATCGGTCGGAATCCCCGGCAGGAATACCGTCAGCCAGTCCGAAAACGCCACCGGGTCCAGCACGCGCCGCATCAGGTCGGCCTCCATCAGGCAGGGCGACAGGAAATCCTCGCCCGAAGGTTCATAGCCGATGGGACAGGCCTGATCATCGCGGTGAAAGCGCAGGCTCGTCTCGACCAGCTGCGCTTCCAGCGCCTCATCTCCCACTGTCCGCGCCCAGTCCAGGGCCAGGGCGAAACCGAATGCCGACTGGTTGTGTGTACCGATGCGGATCGGATAGGCGAGATTGGGCAGCCAGCTGCGATAGCGATCAGCGACCACCGCTTCCAGAGGCGCCAGCGCGTCGGCCCATCTCCTGGCACGCGGATCATCCCACTCCCGCAATTCGGTACCCAGCTGAAGCAACCAGGCCAGACCATAGGGTCGTTCAAATGACGCCGTCCCCTCGCGCTGGAAGTAGGCGATTTCACCCGCCATCGCCTGCGGTGTCAGATGTGCATCCAAAGCCGCCGTCGCAGCCCGCTCGGCCTCGGGCTCCAAACCACCGCGAAGCAGCCGCACGATCAACCAGTGCCCGTGAACGGCCGAGTGCCAGTCATAGCACCCGTAGAAAGCCGGATGCATGTCGCGTGGGGTGCGGGCGTCCGAGTCGTCCTGCAGCACGTGCGAGATCTTGTTCGGATATTCCCGGTCAACGCAGTCCAGCGCCAGCTCAAGAAAACGCGTTTCCTGCACTTGCACGACAGTGTCGGGCTGAGCCTCAGCGATGTTGCTGCAAAGAAAAGCAAAATTTGCGATTGCCGCAAAAAATGTTCGCGATAACATGAACTTCACCTACCTCTATTGCGTTTCCGGACCGTGCCTTTTTGGCTTTTCCGGACCCGGTCGATCTGGTACCGGCCCCATACCATGAGTGTTTGGCGGGACTGGCAAGTGACTTGCGTCCGCCAACGTAAAAGGTCCGGCCCTGCCCCGAAACGAGGCGATCGCCGGGCAGACAGGTGTCCAGCCTGACGACGCGCCACAAGCGTTGCGGGTGCACTGGGGGTAAGGAAAAACATGTCCAAGTCAGAACGTCTTGATGGCGGCCTCGAGGCCCTGGGAATCCAGGCCGGCACGGTCAATCTCAACTGGAACGAGCCGCGGCTCTACCAGGAAGCGGTCCAGCGCGGCGAAGCCGAAGTTGCCGAAGGTGGCGCCCTCGTCGTCAAGACCGGCGCCCATACGGGCCGCTCGGCCAAGGACAAGTTCACGGTCCGCGACAGCGAAACCGAAGACCAGGTGTGGTGGGACAATAATGCCGCCATCTCGCCGGAGCATTTCGACGCGCTTTGGACCGACTTCCAGGCCCACATGTCCGGCAAGGAACTCTTCGTCCAGCAATTGTTCGGTGGCGCAGACCTCGATCACCGCCTGCCGGTGCGGGTCGTCAACGAGCTGGCCTGGCACTCGCTCTTCATCCGCCATCTCCTGCGCGTTCCGGCTGCTGACGAGTATGCGGACTTTGCCGCCGAGTTCACCATTATCAACCTGCCCAGCTTCAAGGCCGACCCGGCCCGCCATGGCTGCCGCTCCGAGACTGTGATCGGTGTCGATTTTGCGCGCCGCATGGTGTTGATCGGCGGCACGTCCTATGCCGGCGAGACCAAGAAATCAGTCTTCACCATCCTCAACTACCTGCTGCCCGCCAAGGGCGTCATGCCGATGCATTGTTCGGTCAATTCGGACAAGGACGGCGAAGACGCAACGATCTTCTTCGGCCTGTCCGGAACCGGCAAGACCACCCTCTCCGCCGATGCCAGCCGCACGCTGGTCGGCGATGACGAGCATGGCTGGTCGCCCAACGGATTGTTCAATTTCGAGGGCGGTTGCTACGCCAAGATGATCCGCCTGTCGGCCGAGGCCGAGCCGGAAATCCACGCCACCACCAAGATGTGGGGCACGGTGCTGGAAAACGTGGTCATGGATCCACAGACCCGCGTCCTTGATCTCGATGATGACAGCCTGGCCGAGAACAGCCGCGGCGCCTATCCGCTGTCGGCCATCCCGAACGCGTCGGAATCCGGTCGTTGCGGCCATCCGAAGAACGTCATCATGCTGACCTGCGACGCGTTCGGCATCATGCCGCCGATCGCCAAGCTGACCCCGGCCCAGGCGATGTATCACTTCCTGTCCGGCTATACCGCCAAAGTCGCCGGCACCGAAAAGGGTGTCACCGAGCCGTCAGCCACCTTTTCAACCTGTTTCGGCGCGCCTTTCATGCCGCGTCACCCGGCCGAATACGGCGCCCTGCTGCGCGAGCTGATCGCCGAGCACCAGGTCGATTGCTGGCTGGTCAATACCGGCTGGACCGGCGGTGCCTACGGCACCGGCAACCGCATGCCGATCAAGGCCACCCGCGCCCTGCTCAACGCGGCCATGGACGGCTCGCTCAACAGCGTCGCTTTCCGCGAAGACCCGAATTTCGGCTTCATGGTGCCGATCGCGGTCGATGGCGTCGATACCAGCATCCTCGATCCGCGCTCGACCTGGGCCGACAAGGCGGCCTATGACGCCCGCGCAGCCAAGCTCGTTGCCATGTTCAACGACAACTTCAAGACCTTCGAGGACCATGTCGCGCCGTATGTGCGTGCGGCCGCTCCGAAAGTGCGCGAGATGACTGCGGCTGAGTAGGTCGGCGCTCACGGCAACAGACAGAAAAGCCCCGGCCGATTGGTCGGGGCTTTTTTTCTTGTCTGATCGGGCCGCTGCCCAACCGCCCGAAGCTGCCGATCATCCTCGTTCCCGCCGCAAATTACCGTCATCCCGGCGAAGGCCGGGACCCAGTTTCGCAGCCCCGGTTTGGCCAAGCCGGACAACAGCGTGCGTCGCAGACTGGGTCCTGACATTCGTCAGGATGACGGTGAATTGGGGGCTTCTTCTTTGTGTCGAGGGAAGCGTTCAATGCATGGAGCCTCGGGCGCACACCGCGCCATAAACCCCTTGCCGGGAGTTAGCCGTATCCGGTTCTTGAGCTCAAGGGTGAAACCGCGAAGCGGCGGCTGCGCCGCCCTTGACCTCAAGAACCGGATACGGCCCGTTGGCTGACAAGGGATCTATGGATCAAGGTGCGCGCGAGGCGCGCCTCTTCTTCTTCAATCCTCAAAAACCGTCATCTCACGGGGCGCGCGGAGCGGACATCCGGGGGATGACGGTGGATTGAGGCTTAATCTTTGTGTCGAGGGAAGAGTTCAAGACATGGAACCAGGGGTGCACGACAAGACAGAACCAGTCCGCGCGACTTGCCACTCACCCGCGCTTGCCCGCCAGCCTGTACCCAAGCCAGGCCATCGGCAGGAAGACCGCCAGGCCGAAGGCCCACATCCACAGTGGACTGGGGATGAAGATCAGGTTGCTCAGCCCGGCAAACAGCAAGCCGCCGCCGGCAACCAAGGCCAGCGCCAGATGATGGCGGCGCGCCAGTGTGGTGGTCACCCATCCGGCCATCAGCGCGCCGCCGCCCCAAGCGGCGATCACGGCGACGCGATTGGCGTTGGGAACCTGCGCGAGAGCCGCGTTCAGGGCCTCGCGGTCATTCAGGTCCTCCGGGATCAAACCCTCCGGCAAAGGCATGGCGATGTGCCCGAGCGCCTCAAGGACACCCGTCACGATGCCGCCCGCAATCACGCCTGCCAGGACCGCCAATATCATCCGGACCATGCGGTCTCCCTCGAAAATGCCCGGGCGCTCTCATGGCGAGGCCCGCCTGCGAGCGGAAGACTGCCCCACCCGACAGGCCTGCGCCAGCACGCGCTCAGTCGTCGAGCGTTACCCTCTCGCACGCACTCGCCTGCCGGGGGAAAATAATGCTCGCAAACAGGCGCCTTAACACCTGATTACAGAAAACATGCCAAAAAGGGTTTGACCGCGCGAAATTTTTGCGCATTTCTTGTCATCACGTTTTGCAGGTGCAGCAATTTTGCTGGACCGGCCCGCCGCCGCTGCGGCAGAGGATTTGTCGATATGGCCTTCGCCATGGACATGACCAGCACCCTCCGGTCGACCCTTTCAGGGTCGGGCGTGACCGGTTGCGCCATCGAAAGCGGCCTCGGTACCACCTCCATGATTACCTCGACGACCTCCTGGACCAGGGGGGCGGACGGCGTGACGTAGCGGGACCAGACAGACCGCAACACACCGAACCCGCTCCCTCACCGGCAGCGGGTTTTTTCATGCCGATTTTTCACCGATCCAAATCTCTCCAACCCGACCCATCCCACGACCCGACCCGAAGGACCCGACCCATGGCCTTGCCAGACCAACCCCAGCCAGACCAAGCCGACCGCCCCCTCAAACTGTGCGTGCTGAAATTCGGCAGCTCCGTCCTGTTCAAGCCGGACGACTATGCCCGCGCCGCCCACGAGATCTATCGCCATGTCCGCGCCGGCGAGAAAGTCGTGGCGGTGGTCTCGGCGCTCGATGGCGAGACCGATACGCTGTTCGGGGTCGGCAATGATGTCGGCCAGGGCTGCAGTGATGCCCTGCTGGCCCGCCTGGTGCGCTGCGGCGAGTTGAAGTCCGCAGCCTTGATGGGCCTGGCCCTGGAACGCTCCGGCATCCCTGCCGCCGTCCTCGATCCCCACGAAATGGGTCTGCGGGCTGAAGGCGAGGCGCTGGATGCCAACCTCACCGGTCTCGACGCCAGCCGCGTGCTCAAGCGCTTCGCCTCGGTCGATGTGATCGTGGCACCGGGTTTCTTTGGCGAAGGCGCGGACGGTCCTGTCACCCTGGGTCGGGGCGGCACGGATCTGACGGCGGTCGAGTTCGCCCACTGGCTGGGCGCCGACCGGGTGCGCCTGATCAAGGATGTCGACGGGGTCTATACCGATGATCCGGCCAAGGTCGCCAATGCCAAACGGTTCGACCAGCTCGATTATGATGAAGCCGCCAGGGTCAGCCGGGGTCTGGTGCAGGACAAGGCCATCACCCGCGCCAAGGAACAGGACGTGGTGATCGAGGTCGCCGCCCTTGGCCGTCCCTATGCCACGCGGATTGCTGCGGTCGAGAAACGCGCCGGCGATGGTCTGGAGGTAAAGCCCTTGCGGGTGGCCGTGCTGGGCCATGGCGCCGTCGGCGCCGGTGTCTGCGCGCATCTGCTGGCCCATCCCGGCCGTTTCACGCTGAACCCGGTCCTCGTCCGCGACCCGGCCCAGCATAGCGCCGGAGCAGCCGCCGAGCTGAGCTTCACCGACGACCCGGCCAGGGCGCTGGGCGGTAACCCGGACATCGTGGTGGAAACCATTGGCGGTACCGGCCTGGCCCGCGCCCTGTCACAAAGCGTGCTGCGCGAAGGCGCCCACCTCGTAACCGCCAACAAGGCCGTGGTCGCCCTCGACTTTGATCGCCTGCACGAGCTGGCCGAGGAGAATGGCCGGTCGCTACGCTATTCTGCCGCCATTGGCGGCGGCGTCCCCATCCTCGAACTTGTCGACCTGCTGGCGCGCCATAACACGCTTCTGTCGGTCGAAGGCGTGCTGAACGGCACCTGTAATTTTGTGCTCGGCCAGCTGGGCCAGGGCGTGCCGCTCGCCGCCGCCGTCGCCGAAGCCCAGCGCCTGGGCTTTGCCGAGGCCGATCCCAGCGCCGACATTGATGGTCTCGACGCCGCCGACAAGCTGGCCATCCTGGTCCGCCACGCCTTCGGCGTCGCCCTCCATCCCGACCAGATCGCCTGCGAGAGCCTGAGCGACCTGTCAGCCGAGCGCATCGCCGCCGTCAATGAACAGGGGCTGGTCTTCAAACAGGTTGCCTGCTGCAGCACGACCACGGAAGGCGGGGTGGATGCCCGGGTCGAGATCCGCGCCCTGGCGCCGGATCATCCGCTGGCCGGGCTGGTCAATGAGGGCAATGGCGCGCTGCTCAACCTGCCCGGTGGACAGGTTGGCGTGTTCGGCAAGGGAGCCGGTCGCTGGCCGACCGCGGAAGCTGTCTTCGCCGACATCATGGATATCCAGCGCGAAACCTTGCTGCCGTCGCAAAGCGCGTCGCGCCAGCCAGAGAATCCACTTAGCCATGGTCGCCGGATGTCGAGGACGGTGGCATGAGCAAAAAACCATCGCTGGCGCGTGCAAGTGCACCCGCCAGTATCGGCAATGTCGGGGTCGGCTTTGATGTACTCGGCCTTGCCTTTGATGCCGTGCGCGACACCGTCACGGTCCATCGTGACGCAGCACCGGGTGTCCGCCTGGGCCATGTCTCCGGACTGGTCGAACACCTGCCCGAGGCCGTCGCCGACAATTGCGCCCTCGCTGCCGCCGATGCCGTCCTTGAAGCCGCCGGTTCGCCGTGCGGTCTCGTCGTCGACATCCACAAGGGCGTGCCGCTGAGTGCCGGCATGGGCGGGTCCGCCGCCTCGGCCGTTGCGGCCGCCGGTGCCGTCAATGCCCTGCTCGGCTCGCCCTTCAGCCTGAACGAACTCCTGCCGCTGGCCATGGAGGGCGAGAAAGTCTCCGCCGACCCGCCGCCCTGGGACAATGTCATGGCGGCCCTGATGGGCGGTCTGGTGGTCGCCGGCCGCCTCGACCCGCCCCTGATCCGCCGCCTGCCGCTGCCCGCCGGTGTGGCCTGCGTGCTCTTCCATCCCGACCGCAAGGTCGAGACCCAGCGCGCCCGCGAACTGCTCGCCCCGACCATCGCCAAGGACATTGCGGTCGAGCATGCCCGCAACATGGCCAGCTTCGTCGCCGGCTGCGCCATCAATGATCTCGACCTCGTCCGCGCCGGGCTGAGCGACATCTTCATTGAGCCCCAACGCCTGCCGCTCCTGCCCGAGCTGGCTGCGGTCCAGACCGCCGCGCTTGAAGCCGGCGCGCTGGGATGTTCCTTCTCCGGGTCCGGCCCCTCGGTCTTCGCCTGGGCCGCCGAGACCGAGCTCGCCGCCGTCGAGCGCGCCATGGCCGCCGCCTTCCGCGCCGCCAATTGCGACGCCAACGCCTATGACGCGCCGATCGACTCGGCCGGCCTGCGTGTGGAGTCGGTGGAATGATGTATCGCTCGACCCGAGGCCAGGCCCCCCTGGTCGATGCCGGAGCCGCGCTGCGCGCCGGTGTCGCGCCCGATGGCGGTCTCTACATGCCGCAGGAGCTGCCGCGCTTCACGGCGGGCGATTTCAGCGACACGCCCGACCTGCCCGGCCTCGCCGCCCGACTGCTCGCGCCCTTTTTCGCGGACAGCGCCATTGAAGCCACCCTGCCCTCGATCTGCGCCGACGCTTTCGACTTCCCCTGCCCGCGCGTGCCGCTCGCCAGAATCAGCAACGGACCAGACATACTCGAGCTCTTCCACGGCCCGACCGGCGCCTTCAAGGATTTCGGGGCCCGTTTCCTGTTCCGCGCCTTTGCCGCCCTGGGACAATCAACCGACCGGCCGGTCACCGTGCTGGTCGCCACATCGGGTGATACCGGCGGGGCCGTCGGCTGCGCCGCGGAAGGCGTCGCCGGCACTCGCGCCGTCATCCTCTTCCCAGCCGGCCGGATCTCGCCCTTCCAGGAGCACCAGCTGTGCTGCTGGGAACCACCGGTCGAGGCGGTGCGGGTCAGCGGCGATTTCGACGCCTGCCAGGCCCTGGTCAAGGCGGCCTTCGCCGACCCCGATCTCGCTCGCCGGCACAATCTCACCTCGGCCAATTCGATCAGTATCGGCCGCTTCCTGCCGCAGATGACCTATTGGGCCCGCGCCGCGCTGGACGTCACCGCCGAGACCGGCACGCCGCCCGGCCTGATCATCCCGACCGGCAATCTGGGCAATGCCTTCGCCGCCGTACTGGCCCGCGCCTGCGGCGTCCCGATCGGCCCGATCGTTCTGGCCACCAATGCCAATGCGACCCTGTCCGACTGGCACGCCTCGGGCCAATATGAAGGCCGCCCCTCCATCGCCACCCTCGCCAACGCCATGGATGTCGGCACCCCCAGCAATTTCGAACGCCTCGCCGACCTGCCGCCCGGCCAGATCGAGGCCGTGATCCGCGTCAACGACGACGCCATCAAGACCCGCCTGCGCGCCACCTTCGACCAGTCCGCCTACATCGCCTGCCCCCACACCGCGACGGCCCTGCAAGCCTTCCACACCCTCGACACAGACCAGCGCCGGGCCCGCCGCTGGATCATCGGCGCGACAGCTCACCCGTCAAAATTCGCCGACACGGTCGAGCCGGTGATCGGCCAGACGGTCGCCCTGCCGCCAGCGCTGGAAGCGGTGCTGGGACGCGAAGCGAAATGTCGGGAGATGGGTGTGGGTTTGCCGGAGCTGGCGGGGGTTTTGGCGGGGTGAGATCTGGTGAAAGCCCACCGTTTAGTCTGTTAGGCTGACGTACTCGTTAGACAGCAATTGAATTCTGGCCCCTCCAAAAAGGCAGTACATTCACCTTACGGATATAAATTGTAAAACAGCGGAAACCCAAATCCAAGCCGTTCCAAATGAAATTGCAGCAGCAACTAGAAAAATTAGAACCTTGGATGCATAAAATCGAGTTTGCGGCAAATAGGGCGTCAGCCATAAAGAAAAACTTACGCCCAGACCAAATAATAGGTTTCTAATTTCATCAGCCGACCTACTCAGAATAGGAACACGAGCACCTATAAGCCACAAAACCAGCAACGCAGGTATCAGAATAAACGAAAACAATATAATTGGTTTTGTAGATACGAATTCAATAAATTTCACACCAAATACAGACTCAGAATACACATCGCATAGCGCAACATGCAAAGCGTCTACACTCGAATCGCGGCCATGACCGCTACACACCCCCACGGTGATTGCCAAACTTGAAATCCATAAACCCAACGTTGCCAGCATCACGGTTATGCCAGTCATAACAAATTGGGCATGCTCGGCCTTTTGCCCACCGAGGTCGTTAAGCAGGACCTCCATCGAAGCACGAGTGTGCTCCCAATCAAATCTTGGAACAGCCTCACTATTCTCGAACTGCAAGGCATTCTTTGACGTACGCCGAATTCGGCCGAGAAGCTTACTGAACGCGTCAGCGTAGGCAGAAAATCCGCATGCGGATCTGACAGCACTAACCACGCAGCCCTGCCGAGACCGATGAACACACCTTGCCAACGCCCAAAGCGTCTCGCGGCGCCAGCTAGAATCGTCATCCATTTCGCCGCCTACAACACTTTCTGTAAGTGGCAACAAGCTGTCTTGACCATCTTCATGGTGATAATGCTTGTGAATTGACTCCTTGACGAAATAGTACACTTGCCGCGACAGCGCCCGTGCTAGCTCTTCACGATCGACGGCAGCAGCCCTTTTTTCAGCTTCCTCGCCAACCGATCCAGGGAGTTTGAAAAACAACTCCAATGGGAGAGATTTTTCAATGAACCTCACCCTAAACTCACCAGTACGACACAATAAGAATTCAAAATCAGCACACACGCCACCGACCTTACGAATTGCCTCGATGTTCAGCTCGACGCCTGCGTCGTATTTGTCGAAAACTTCGCTTTTAACGCCCGCTTCCCTTGTTTGAAGAGGAAACTTTGCTGTTTCCAACTTTATTGTCCGTGCAGCCACCTTCGCGGCAGCCCGTTCCACCGGGTCAGAATGATAAGGGATTACAGAAATTCGCCCCGCAAGGGCTCCGATTCCATCAAGAAAGCCGCTAATGACCCCGTCTTCCTCGACTGGACGCGCTTCAGACACTGAGGACGCTCGAAGTACAAATGTCGAGCGACGCCACCTACCTGCTAGGGGGCCAAAGACGCCGCGCCCGAATTCATCCCTAGTGATCCGCTCTTTATAGATAACAAGCCGACGCTCAGCGGGCTGCGAGCAAACAATCGGAGAATTTACCGTGACTGCACCGCGGCTAAACGTACCCATCAAGCTGAACGACAGATGGCTGGAGGCGCACGGCACCCAGCCGGCCAAGTGCTTTTCAGCGTAATTCCACAATTCGCCCCCCCCCGACCGACTGGAATGACATGCAACTTAAAGGTTAGAATCGTCGCGTTTTCAAGCTAAACTCTACTTTATCGCTGTGTTTGATCCAATTCACACCATCGCCCATTCGGAGATTTGGATAGCCGTGGTCCCGGTGAGCCGATTGACCAGCCAGAACCTCCGCCGCAGCAATACCCTCATTCCGCATATCGCGAATTTCGGCTGCACCATGAACAAGGGCATCCCAAGCGATTCTGCCCGACACCATCGACACAACCCCGCATATGAAAGCGGTAACCGCTAAAAACCATTGCGATGAAAGAAATTCGGTAAATTCGCTCACGAGATCCAAAAACCATCTCCGCGCTTGAAAGCTATATTCACACAATCGGATTGCGAGAGATACAAAGCAAACAAACGCGACAATTTCAAGGGATTTTTACACCTCATTACGTAAAGGTCACGGGAGGCAATTATTGATCTGCCATAAATAATCAGTGCAAAATTTTGAATTACTCTATGCGCTATAAATCTACATTTTTAAAAACATATCATCAAATATGTTCGCAGCTGGCACCCCAAATAGTTGCTGCACAAGATACTCATCGGAACGATCGAACTTGGAAAGGCGCCCAAAAAGAAAAACCCCGCGCCAGCGGCACGGGGTTCTTTTTGGGTGCGGGGGTAGGATTTGGTCATTCCTACAACTCGCCTTCGCGGATCGCCGCGATCCCCATCTGGTGCGCCGGAATCTGACCACGTAAGACCACTACACATCCTTCGATCACCAAGTCGGCCCCAGCGGAATGGCTGGGCCGATCGTCGCGCGCTTAGACGCGCTTTCCGAGATCACGCCGACCTGATCACGCCGCTCTCAACTCGCGGGCGTGGCGTCTCGGCGTGCTTTCTCCAAACACTTGGTATCGAGGTCAATCATGTCTCTCAGACACTTCAACGCCGTACGCGACTCCGGGCTTCTAAAGGGTGCCGCTTACGTGGTCGCGCTCATGTTGGCGGCAAGAGCGAATAAATATGGCGAGGCCTGGCCCGGCCTGACCCGGCTGGCCGACGAGGCGCGTGTATGTAAACGCGCTGCTCGCAAGGCCATTCGGGAGATGGAGCGACGAGGCCTACTTTATGTGGATCACAATGCGCGCCGCACCAACACCTACCGGCTGGATCTCGAAGTGTTTGAGGCGGCCGCGCAAAACAAGGTCATCATCGATCAACGTCGCGCGCTTACACCTAGGCGCACTCAGATTCCGGCTGAGGGGAACACGGTTCCGAAAATGGGGGAATCTCGTGCCCCCGAATCTAAAACAATAATCAGGAACCTTGAGTGCGCGCGCGCGCCAGAGTTTGCTCCGGAGGCGGTCTTCGATCTGCTCGACGAACGCTGGGCATGGGAGACGGAGGGGAAATTCGCGGTAATCGCCACGATGATCGGCGGCTCAGGTATTGCCGACGTTTGGTTCAGCCGCGGGAAACCAGCCTTTGCTCTATTTGTTGATCCGATACGGACGCAAGGGGCGGGTTGCGCCGGCATCAGCATTACCTGGGCGACGTTGCCTTCCGATCTGAAACAGATTGAGGAGGTGATGCGGACCATGGGCTTCGACGCAGATGCGATTTGGCCTTGGGATGCGTTTGTCTCCAGGCTCTGCAACGCGTCGCTACCGCCGCTTGAACCCGTACCAGCGCATCGTGTGGACTGGTTGTCGGCCGAGGATGCCGCATAACCAGGTGGCACCGGATGGACGGGTCCTTCCTGGCGCTTCGCCATATACGGGGCGGCGAAGCGTCGGGCTTGGCCAGACACACAGGCTTTCAAGATGGTTGACAGTTTACATTTTGGTTGACGCATTTCGTTAAACGGCGTCACGCAGATGGTCATCTAAACTCAGCTGAGGGGATTGCCGCTATCGTGCGTAGACATAATCGCGATCCATTCCAAATTCCCGTTGAAACCATCCGGAGTAAGACATGCTTTTCCTCATCGCCGCCGCATCCCTGACCCTTTCGACCGCCGATCATCATGGTCAGCACGGGCAGCATGATCATCACCAGCGCGCCGCCGAACAGGTCAGCTCTACGGTCGGGGCAGACGTGCGCGCGGTCGATACCGATAACCGGACCGCTCTGGTTCAGCATGAAGCCCTAACAGAACTCGGCATGGGGGCCATGATGATGCGCTTCGCGGTGGCTGAAGGTGTCGACATCGACCTCTTCACCCCGGGCGCTTCGCTCACGATCACGGTCGTGAACGGTGAAAATGGTTTCGAGATCATCGCGGCAGAGGCGAGCGACGCCTAGTCCGGCTTGCCCGCCGCGGCCCGGCTTCCCATCGTTCAGCGTAGGCGGAGCGTCAGTGTCGCCTGGTCGCTGTGATAAACGCCGTCAGGCGCCGACGGGACATCGATCCAGACCGCCGATAGGAGAATGTCTCCGCTTAATCCGGCACCGAGCGCGAACTCACCGTTCGCGTCGGTGACCGTGTTACTATGACTGCCGTCTGCGGCATGGATCGCAACACGATGATGAGGCAGGCGTTCGCCTTCGCGGACCAATGCGAAGCTGTCCGGCTCGCCTGCAACGGCTGTAAACTCAAGCGGCTGACCAACCGCTTCTGCCGCACTTTCCGCCCCGGCTTCGCATGTTGCGACACAAAAGAAGGTCTTTGTGTGCTTTGAATAGCTTCGCATGAGCGTCTGCTCACCTGGCAATGCGTGAAACGCCTGTTGCACGGCCGGATCTGCATCAAGCTCTTCGAAGTACATGTCGACATCGCCAGGACTAATCTCCCCGGAACGTGGATGCGTACTCGTCGCGAGGACAGCGAAGCCGATTCTTTCGGGAGCGAAGTGGATATTGAGCGCCGTTTCGGTCTCCGCGTAGGAAAGCGTCGACACGCCCTCACCGCCGACCATAGCCACCGCAAACGCGACACGATCAGCGGTTACGCCAAATTGGATATCCGGGAATGCGAGGGCGCTGGTCAGCGACACTTGAATCGTCTCACCCTCGCGCCAGATTTGCCGCTCGGACGCAAGGTAAGTCTTGTGCGCGTTTGCCGGTGCGCAAATAGCGGCGGCCAAAATCGCCGCAGCGCCCCACTTGCGGAGCGCCCGCCCGACTTTTGTGCAGCTGGCGGTCTGCTTCGCTACTGCTGCGACCATTATCGCCCCCTCTCGATTTTACCCTTAGTGCGCGAAGGATGTCGCGCGGCTACTCCTCAAGTACTCACAATTTGAAATTTCGCCCTCGAAACGCCGCCCTCAACATATCGCCGCACTTCGGCTTGAGCGACAAGCTCGGCCGCTCGACAAAGGTCCAGGACAGCGCAGACACCGCCAGCGTAACAGGCACGGCTACCATTCCGATTTTAACCGGATCAGCTGCCGGGTCGGCGAACAGCACGATCTGCATCACGGGATAATGCCAGATATAGATCCCATAGGACCAATCGGGAATGTCCGCGCCGGTCGGCCATCTCCCCAAGCCAAAGAAGCCAATCGCGAACATCACGCTGCCGATCGCCAGGTTCATAAACACTTCCGCCAGCGGCGACGAGCCTAGCACGAGCCACAAGGGAAGCGCGACGAATACGGGATAAGGCAACACCGGAATGCGATGCCGCCATCCGTGCACTACCATGCCCAAGGTGAAGGCCGCAGACAGTCTCGCGGCGCTTTGAACCAGGGCCGGAGCCTCCGGCCAGTAAACGCTGATGAGCACGTGCCCGGTAACGGTCAGAACGAAAATACCGAGATGCCCAAGGCGGCCCCACGGCCAGGGCGAGAAGAACAGGAGTGCGGCCCCGACATAGGCGATGACCTCATAACGAAGTGTCCAGAGTGGCGCCGAGAATTCTCCTGCCCAAGGGTTGTCAGAAAAGATGCCGGCCGGCCCCTGGCTCGTGTCCAGGAAGCCAAGCACATTGATTGGATAGAACCAGGTTTGCGTGCTCGCCCAATATTCGCGCCAACCGAGATCTGTCACTGCAGGGCCGACGATGAGAATCGCCGCAATTGACAGTGCTATCAGAGCCGGCAAAAGGCGAAGCGCCCGCGCAACAGCAAACTCAAAAGGATCCCGTCGCCGTTCCAGACTGTCCGCGATCAGAAACCCGCTCAGAATGAAGAAGGCATTGACCGCCGCGTAGCTGAGCGACCACCCGTTGATCGCCAGGGGCGGTGGAAATTCCGGCCCTTGCGTGACAATAATCGCATGCTCAATCAGCACGGCGGTCGCCAGCGCGATACGGATCAGCGTGAGACGATTATCGCGGCTGGTGAACACCTCGCCGATGGTCTTTGACGCAAAAATGGGCCGCCTCCGCACGTCCGTCTGCACAAAGTACGCGAAGGCCCACACAATCCCTCGAAATTAGTGATCCGTCTGTTCCCGCGCTCGACTAGCGAGCTGAGCACGCATGAGCCGCTGCATACGCAGCACGAGCAAGAGCAGACCGGCCAGGACGGTCACAAGCGCGAAGATTGACGCGGATATCAACAGCGGATGATTGAAATCCTCACGTTCCTTGTAGTCCATGATGTGGAGCATCCAGAAAAAGTCGAAAACACGCCAATTGTCGTTGCGGCGCGCAGTGACGAGGCCCGAGTTCGGGGACACGTAGATACGAGTCCCCTCTCCGTCGGCAAAACTGATCCGCCACGCGGCGCCGGGCCGGCGGTATTCCCACGTCGGTTCCTCGAAATACTCGACCGCTGCGATGTCCGGATCGCCGGCATAATCAGCCTGAGCGATCTCGATCGCGGTTTCACGCGAAACCGGCGTCAGCCGTTCTCCGGTGACCGCGTCCACCAGCACGCTCGACCAATTGGCATCATAGACGTTATAAACCGGTCGCCCTTGCCAGGCCTGCAAGCGCACTTCCAACGCACCACCGGTCCGATCGAGTGCGTCGAGTGCGTCTTGCGGGGTGATGAGCTCGGCCGGCCGCAGCGTCAGCGCTTCGGGTTCAGCCATATGGTGCTCGCCTCGAACGCGCTCGAGCGGCAGAACGCTCATTACGACGCCACCGGCGATCCAGAGCACGATCTGAATGCCGACGATCAAGGCCAACCATTTGTGGATCCGTACAGTCCAGCGCAGTATTCCAGTCATTCCAAACCCCAACTTGCTCGATCGTGCGGCCCGCATTGTGCGACACCGCCTAGCCGCCCTCGCCGGGCAAGCGCTCTTTCAGAAATTTCCGTGCCCGATAGACACGAACCTCCGCAGCCTTCGCCGAGATTCCCATCACGTCGCCGATCTGCGCCAGCGACATCCCATCCATGGCGGAGAGAAGCAGGGGCGTGCGAAGCCCTTCCGGCATCGCCCGGATCTGCGCTGCGGCACGTTGTAGATCGCCACGATCACTCACCCGAGTCTCGGGGTCCGGCTCACCGGACGGGAAATCCGATGCCGCCTCGTCGTACCCGACCCATCGGAGGACCGCGCGGCGGCGATGATGATCCTTGGCCTTGTTGCGCGCAATGAAATACATCCAGGTCACGAAAGATCGCGTTTCGTCGTATCGGTCCAAATTTCGGTGGATGGCGACGAAGGTGTTCTGTGCCACGTCCTCGGCATCGTCCCGATTGCCTACCTGACGCGTCAGGAAGCGCACCAGCGCTGCCCCATGCCGTCGCATGAGCCGGTTAAATGCCTGACTTTGACCGTCACGCGCTCTGACAGCGAGATGTTCGTCTGGCGGATCTAGGTTTGATCCGCCGCGCTCAGCTCCCGACATCGAAGGCGCCGGCCAGACGCCGGTCGAACTCCGCGCGCTGCTCTTCGTTCATGACCTCGCGCATGGCGAGAATGTGATTGAGCGTCGCCAGCTGGAGCTCGCCCATAATCGCGTGCAAGGTCGCGGCAGTCGCTTCCACGTCTTCGGACATCGCGCGATCAGCCATGATCGACGTGCCGATGGCCCGGCGCGCTTCGCGCAATCGCCTGTCATAATCGGCCTTCTCAACCGCGAATTGTGCCTCCAGCGCATCGATTTGCGCTTCTTGGGCGGCTGTCAGCGAGAGTTCATCGTGGATGACGGCGTGCAGGCTAGTCGAGGTCGCATCGTGATGCCCCAGCACATTCATGCCCAGCCATACGCCCGCCAACCCGCTCACGAGTCCCAGCGCCGACGCAACAATCCCTGCGCGCCACATCATTGAGTGCCCTTCCCGTCTACCAGCTTGGCGAACGACCACTCCGCATCTGTGTCGAACACTGCCAGCAAATCGGGCTCAGGTGCGGTTTCGATCAGGGTCGCGCCGACGAAGCTGCCGACAGCGAGTACGAGCGCGGCGGGCGCCGCCCTGAGTGCAAGCGCCCGGCCGAGCGATTGGCCGTGCTGGGCGCTGCGGGTGCCAGAGAGCTTGGCCCAGACCGATCGCTGAAATGATGCCGGATCATGCTGGACCCGTTCGTCAATCAGTCGCGCCAAGAGCAAATCGAGTTTTTTGTCATCCATAGGCGCCTCTCGTCATGACGTGTGCAGGTGTTTGATACGCCAACCGTTTTCGGTCCGAACAAGGATTGCGGTCCCGTGCGCATCGCGCTCGCGATCCTCACCGCGCACAGTGTATTCCATGCGAATATCGAACGTGGCGAAGGCGAGATCGTTGTCAGTCATAATGCTGTATCCGGACCAGTCGTAGATATGGAACTCTACATGCTCCGCAGCGAATTCCGGCGCAAGATGATGATCGCGATACTCGGCCCACCCGAGGTCGCTACCACTACCTTCGAAGATCGTGAAGTCGGTGCCCTCACGCAGTACCCACCGCTCAGCATCACCGACACTCTCTTCGGCAAGAGCACCCGAATAGCTCTCGAGAACGGCGGTAATGTCTGCCGCATTGTCCGCGAGGGCTGACGAAGACATAGCCATAGCAGCCAGCACCCCGATAAGCCCGTTTTTCATCCAGCCCATGTTACCCTCTCAAGTCGTCTTCAAGTCCCGCGCCGCCGGCTCAGCCCGGCTTCACCCCATGCGCGCAGACGAATACGCGCCGGTCGCTCGATCCACTCATAAGTGCCCGCCGAGGTGCCAAGCATCGCGATGATCAACGCCAGCAATATCGGCCAGGATATTGTCTCGTCCACCAGGCCGAGGACGTCCTGCAACAGGTTGAAACTCACCATGAAGAACGGGACGTGGATCATGTAAACGCTATAGGAAATATCGCCGAGATAACTCATCGGCCCGGCCCTGACCTCGCCTGCATGGCGGTCAAGCTCAGCGAGAAGGAAAATGATTGGCGCGCCCAGAAGAGCAATCGCCCGATCATCCCAGGCGGAGTGGGCAGCCCAGAGATATATCGCCAAAACGGTGATGAAGGCGCCGCGAGCAATTGCCCTTGGCAACGTGTAGATTTGCCCGAACCGATAGAGCGCCACGCCGATCAAGAATTCGGGGATAATCCGGATGACGCCGAAGCGTTCGGTCGCCATCGGCAAGGTCTCTTCGAACAGGCGCAGATGTACCTGGTCCAGGGTGAAGAAGAGCACGAATGCAATTCCCAGCAGGAGCCAGGGTCGGTATTTTAAGGCTCGTGCTGTCATCAGGTAGGCGGGGAAGAGCAAGTACGCGAACCATTCGGCGCTGACCGACCAGGACGGTCCGTTCCAGCTGAGTTCTGGCGCGAACCCCCATGCGTGGATCATCAAAATGTTCGCGGGCAGATCAGCCAGAGCAAATTGCTCCGTATCGAACGGCACAGCGAGCGCAGCAGCCGCGAACCAGACCAGAAGCAGGAAGAAAATTACCGCGACATGCAGCGGCCAGATCCTGGCAAACCGGGCGATGAGAAATCGGGCGAAATCGAATCGCCCCTCTTCGCGAGCCAAAAGGTACACGTGCGCGAGGACGAAGCCTGAAAGGATGAAAAACAGGTCCACGCCGAACCGGCCCATCGCCAGCAATTGCGTAACCGAGTCGACGTCGAACTGCCAAGGTGCGCGCCAGTGATAGAACACAACCCACAAGGCGGCGAAAAACCGCAATCGCGTCAGCGATACCAGGTGAGCCGGATAACCCATCTCAGCCGCCGCCAATCAAGTGCCGCATCCCGCCATGTGCTAAAGCGCCGCCCAGGAAGGCGTTAACAGCCAAAGCCGCCGCGCTCGTGAACAAGGCCGCGCTCAACACCATCATGGACGCCGCCGAGCTAGCCCGGTGGTGCCATTCCGCCAAACCGGCCAGGATTGCCAGTCCGGTGATGAGGCTCGTCCCGATCACACGGTGAGCTAGCATAACGCCGACTTCATTGGCCGCCATTGGCCCAGAGTGCGCCCAACCGAGCAGGCCAGCGCCAATGCCGCCCAGCACGCCCGTCCACACAAGGAAGCGCACCGTGTCAGCACCGTTCGTGAAGCGCCCCATCAGGACGAACATCTGAGCCAGCGCCGCGGCTAGAATGAGCGCGATCGGAAAGTGCACGGCAACGGCATGAAAAACGCCGATGCGCGCCATGCTGCGCTCAATTGGCGTAGAGGCGCCGTCGGCGCCCCAATGCGCGTGACCGGGTCCGCCGGGCGCTTGCCCGCCCGACCCCTCTGCGTGGTGATCATCTTCCGCAGCGCACGGATCTACCTCCTCGTGACGATGCTCGACGCCCGCGGCCGGCGCTTGATTCTGCGATGTCGCGACTGGGTCTTCAGCGGGGCTCGGATCAGCCGCGACCTGTGCCTCAGCGGGTGCCGGATCATGTTGAGCGGGCGGATGCGCATACGACGCGGCGGCATTCACCGTCGCCATCAGCATCGCTGCCAGTACAACCAAAAAATAGCGAAACGCCACGCAACACCCTCCATCGAGACCCTAGGGGGGGTACGCGGGATCATCGATCCCCCCTCAATTCAATCGCACCGACCGAAGTCGAAGCGCATTCGCGATTACCGAGACGGAGGAAAAACTCATCGCCGCCGCAGCGATCATTGGCGAGAGCAACACGCCCAAGAAGGGGTAGAGAATGCCAGCGGCCACCGGGACGCCGGCAGCGTTGTAAATCAGGGCGAAAAACAAGTTCTGCTTGATGTTGCGCATCGTCGCAGCGGCCAGCCGCCGGGCCCGGACAATAGCCGTTAGATCACCGGAGATCAGCGTCAGCCCCGCGCTTTCGATGGCGACATCGGCGCCGGTACCCATCGCGATGCCGACATCAGCTTGAGCGAGCGCCGGGGCGTCGTTGACGCCATCTCCTGCCATCGCGACCCGGCGGCCCGCGTCTTGGAACTCCTGGACGATCCGCGCCTTGTCCTGCGGCAGTACATCGGCGCGCACATCGTCGAGCCCGAGCCGGCGCGCGACGGCAGCGGCGGTCCGAGAGTTATCGCCGGTCGCCATTACGATCTTGAGCCCGAGCAAATGCAACGCATCGAGAGCCTCCTGCGTCGTCTCCTTTATGGGATCGGCCACGGCGATGAGCCCGGCGAGCAGACCGTCTACGACAATGAACATAACCGTTTCGCCTTCGTCGCGGCGCTCATTTGCATGCGCTTCAAGGCGACCGGGCTGAAGCCCGACATCCTCAAGCAGGGCCGCATTACCCAAAGCGACCTCGTAATCGTCGACGACACCAGTGACGCCCTTGCCAGTGACGGCGTTGAAGTCGGTTGCGACGGAGGGTGAGAGCCCTTGATCTAGCGCACCCGCGACGATCGCTTCAGCGAGCGGATGCTCGGAACCGCGCTCAAGGCTCGCTGCGTAATGGAGCAGCTTGGCCTCGCTCATCTCACCGTCAGTGAGCACAGCGACGAGTTTGGGGCGCCCCTCGGTCAGCGTGCCGGTCTTGTCGACGATGAGCGTATCCACGCTCGAAAAACGTTCAAGCGCTTCGGCATTCTTGATCAACACGCCGGCCTGCGCGCCGCGTCCGGTGGCGGTCATCACCGACATAGGCGTGGCCAGCCCCAGCGCACACGGGCACGCAATGATCAGGACCGAAACGGCGGCGACCAGCCCATAGGCGTAGGCGGGCTCCGGTCCCCAGATCGACCAGGCAATGAAGGCGATGAGCGCGACCGCAATCACAGCCGGTACAAACCGGCCCGAGGCTATGTCGGCGAATTTCTGGATCGGTGCGCGGCTGCGTTGGGCGCTCGCCACCATCTCGACGATCTGGCTCAACACCGTGTCGGCGCCGACGCGCTGCGCCTCGATTACGAGGCTGCCGGTGCCGTTGATGGTCGCGCCGGTAACGGATTCGCCTGCGATCTTCTCGACGGGCACCGGCTCACCGGAAATCATCGATTCATCGACGGATGACCGCCCTTCACTCACCACGCCATCGACTGGTACTTTCTCACCGGGACGCACCCGCAAGCGGTCTCCCACGCGGATCTCGTCAAGCGGGACGATTTCTTCCTCGCCGCTCCCGTCGAGCCGGATGGCGGTCTTGGGCGCCAAGTCGAGCAGCGCCTTGATGGCCGAGCCGGTCTGTTCGCGCGCGCGCAGCTCCATCACCTGACCGAGCAGGACCAAGACGATAATCACCGCCGCGGCTTCGAAATAGACGCCGACATGACCGCCCTCACCCCTAAAACCTTCTGGGAACACGCCCGGAGCGACCACCGCGACGAGGCTGAACGCATAGGCCGCCGCCACGCCCATCGCGATCAGGGTGAACATGTTGAGGTGCCGGTTGCTCACCGACTTCACGCCGCGCTCGAAGAAGGGCCAGCCCGACCAGAGGACCACCGGTGTGGCGAGCATGAGCTCCAGCCAACCGGCCGCACCCTCGCCGATTGTTTCGCGAATAAAGCCAAGGCCGATAACCGGCCCCATGGCCAGTACGAGCACCGGGAGGGTCAGGATCGCGCCGATCCAGAAACGACGTGTGAAATCGACGAGTTCCGGATTGGGACCGACATCCCCTCGCGGCACGCCCATCGGCTCAAGCGCCATACCACAAACCGGGCAATCGCCAGGCTCGTCCCGAATAATCTCGGGGTCCATCGGGCAGGTGTACTGGGTGCCCTCCGGCATATCCTCATAGTTTTGAAGATGAGCGCCGGAAAGGAAGTGTTCGGGATCGGTCTCGAACCGGTCGTGGCAACGCTGAGAGCAGAAATGATAATCCTCGCCCTGATGAACCAGGTGCGGTTTTTCGGCGCCGATACGCACGTCCATACCGCACACGGGATCGGTCGTGCTTGGTTGATCATGCATGGCGGGCGCGGCGGATTGTGTGTCGGAATCGCAGGTTTGGCAGCTCATCTTGTCGTCCTTTCCAAGCTTCGGCATCGCTTCTGCAGCTTCCAGCTACTGGAAGGTCAAGCCCCTTCCTCGACCGCGTCCGCGCCGGCCAAGACCTCGACAATCGGACAGTCCGGGCGGTCGTCGCCGTGACAGGCGGAGATCAGCCGATTGAGCTCGCTACGGATCGAGCGCAGTTCGCGAAGCTTAACGTCAACAAGATCGACGTGGCGTTTGGCTAGAGCTTTCACATCCGCACTCGACCTCGACTGGTCCTCGTAGAGCGAGAGCAGTTTGCGACAGTCGTCCAGCGCGAATCCAAGTCCCCGCGCGCGCCCGACGAAGGCCAGTTTCTGAAGATCGGCCGGTTGGTAGACGCGGTAGCCATTCTCCGCCCTCATCGGCCGGACCAGACCCACACCCTCGTAGTACCGCAGCGTCTTGGCCGGCAAGCCTGTTGCGGCCGAGGCTTGTTTCACATTCATGCTTCCACCTCCTTGAGGGGGCCAGCCCGCCGCTCATCGGGGCGCTGGATGGCCCATCGCTGCCATATCAGAAAGGCCGCGGGCACGACGAGGAGTGTCAGGACCGTAGCACTCGTCATACCACCCACCATCGGCGCCGCGATCCGCCGCATAACTTCCGACCCGGTGCCCGTGCCCAGCATGATCGGCAGCAGGCCGGCGATTGTCGCGATCACGGTCATCATGATCGGACGCACCCGCATCAGCGCGCCCTCGACGACCGCGCTTCGAAGGTCGTCCAGATTTAAGTTCCGACCCGCCGCGATCGCTTCTTCACGGCGTCGGCCGAGAGCCTGTTCAAGATAGACAATCATCAGAACGCCGATTTCGACTGCAACGCCTGCCAACGCGATGAATCCTACACCGACCGCGACGGACATGTCGTAGCCAAGCAGGTCGAGTAACCAGACGCCGCCGACCAGCGCGAGCGGTAAGGTTCCCATGATCAGGAGTACCGGGATGAAACGGCGGAAATTGAGGAACAGCAAGAGCAGGATAATGACGAGCGTGACCGGTACGACGATCGCGAGCTTCGCCTTCGCGCGCTCCATGAACTCGTACTGTCCCGACCAGCTGATCGAGTAGCCTGGCGGCAGATCGACATATTCCGCGACCGCGGCCTGCGCATCGGCAACATAGCTGCCCATGTCGACATCCGCGATATCGACGTAGACCCACCCGTTGATGCGCGCATTTTCGCTACGGATGACGCCCGGCCCGTCCGAGATCGAGATGCCCGCCACGCGCTCCAGCGGGATCTCCGCCCCGGTCGGCGTGATGATGGGCAGCGCGCGCAAGGCTTCAATGGAGTTCCGGTAATCGCGTGGATAGCGCAGATTGACCGGATAACGCTCGGAGCCTTCCACACTCTCGGTAACCGACATTCCGCCGATCGCCGTACGGACGACATCGTGAACATCGGCTACATTGAGACCAAACCGCGCCGCTTCGAGCCGGTTGATATCGATGTCTACGAATCGACCGCCCGTGACCCGCTCGGCGTAGACTGACGCCGTGCCATCGATCGTTTCGATCACGGCTTCGATCTCCTCGCCGATCCGGGCGATGACGTCGAGATCCGGTCCCGCAATTTTGATGCCGACCGGCGTCTTGATGCCGGTCGCCAGCATATCGATGCGGCCGCGGATCGGCATGATCCAGGCGTTGGTGAGGCTGGGCACGTTCACCACCTCATCCAGCTCGGCGCGGATATCGTCGATTGTGATGCCTGGCCGCCATTCTTCGCGCGGGCGCAGCTGAATGGTCGTCTCGATCATCGCCAGCGGCGCCGGATCGGTCGCTGTCTCGGCCCGGCCAGCCTTGCCGTGTGCGGTCAGCACTTCCGGCACGGTCATGATCAGCCGATTGGTCTGCTGCACGATCTCCGCGATCTTCCCCGCCGAGACTGCCGGATAGGCGCTGGGCATGTAGAGAATATCGCCTTCATCGAGATCGGGCATGAACTCGCTACCCATGCGCGACAGCGGGACGCTGGCACTGGCAAGGACCAATCCCGCGACCGCCAATGTGGCCCACGGCCGCTTGATTACCACGCCGATGAAAGGGCGATAGGCTGCGATCAGCATCCGGTTCACCGGGTTCTTGTGTTCCGGCGTAATTTTGCCGCGAACCAGATAACCCATGAGGACTGGCACGAGCGTAATTGCCAGGCCCGCCGCCGCCGCCATCGCGTACGTCTTGGTGAAGGCGAGCGGATGGAATAGCCGCCCCTCCTGAGCCTCCAGCGCAAAGATCGGCACGAAGCTGAAGGTGACGATCAGCAGTGAGAAGAAAAGCGCCGGGCCAACCTCCATCGAAGCTTTGGTCACGATCCTCCACCGGTTCTCACGCGTGATCGGCTCGCGTTCCGCATGCTTGTGGAGATTCTCGATCATCACGATCGCCGCATCGACCATTGCGCCGATGGCGATTGCGATACCGCCGAGCGACATGATGTTGGCGTTGATGCCCTGAGCGTTCATCACGACGATCGCCGCGAGGATGCCCAGCGGCAAGCTCAGCACGATCACCAGCGAAGACCGGAAGTGGAAGAGGAAGAGCGCGCAGATGAGCGCGACAACAAGAAACTCCTCGATGAGCTTCTCGCGCAGCGAATTCACCGCTCGCTCGATCAGGCTGGCGCGATTGTAGGTGGTGACGATCTCAACACCGTCGGGCAGGGAATTCGCGAGTTCGGCCAGGCGCTCCTCAACGCGCTGGATCGTGGCGCGCGCGTTTTCCCCGTAGCGCATCACGATGACGCCTCCGACCGCCTCGCCTTCGCCGTTGAGCTCACCTACTCCGCGGCGCAATTCCGGCCCGACACGAATCTCGGCGACATCGGAAAGAAGAATCGGCGTGCCTGTCTCTGTGACCGAGAGCGGGATCGCAGCCAGATCCTCAATGCCCTGAATATAACCCGATGCCCGAACCATGTACTCGGCCTCGGCCATTTCTATGACCCGGCCGCCGCTTTCCTGATTACCGCGCTGGATTGCCATTCGGACATGGGACAGCTGGATCCCAAACGCTCGCAGCCGGTCGGGGTCGGCCACGACCTGATATTGGCGAACCATGCCCCCGATCGTCGCCACCTCCGACACGCCTTCAATGGTCTGGAGTTCGAACTTCAAGAACCAGTCCTGGATCGAGCGGAGCTGCGCGAGGTCGTGCTGACCTGTCCGGTCGATCAAAGCGTACTGATAGATCCAGCCGACACCGGTTGCGTCCGGTCCGAGCGCTGGTGTCGCGCCCTCTGGCAACGTCGGTGCGACCTGTGAGAGATATTCCAGCACTCGCGAGCGGGCCCAGTAGAGGTCCGTTCCATCTTCGAAGATGACGTAGACATAGCTGTCGTTGAAGAAGGAATAGCCGCGCACGGTTACAGCGCCGGGAACGGCTAGCATCGCGGTCGTCAGCGGGTATGTGACCTGATCCTCGACGACCTGCGGCGCCTGGCCGGGATAGGTCGTTTTGATGATCACCTGGACGTCAGAGAGATCCGGGATCGCATCCGTCGGCATGCGCACGAGCGAATAGACACCGCCCACGGCCAAGAGCGCGGCAAGGATGAGGACGATAAGCCGATTGCCGATCGACCAGCGGATGATCGCACCAATCATTGGCCGACCTCCCCAGGCTCACCCTCAACCGTCACACCGCTTAACCGCCATTGTCCCGGATCTGCTTCTTCGATCGTGAAGCGGACCTCATTGCCGGTGCTCAAACCTTCCAGGCTCACGCCATCGGCGAGTTCGTAGACCATACTCATCGCCGGCATATCGATCGCCTCGATGCGTTCATGGTCGATCTCGACCATGTTGAATTCCGGCATGAGCGTCACAACGCGCCCGCGCCCTTCGATTGCGGGCTGCGCCAGATCTCCAGCCATGGCAATCGAGGCGATCCGCCATTGGCCATCCGCGTTCTGGCGCAACGAGAAATCGACCTCGCTGCCCAATTCGATTCCATCGAGCGAGACACCGTCGAGCGTGAAGAAGGACATGCTCATTACCGGCCATTCAAGCGCCGGAATGGGCTCATGTGTCAGGTCGATCATGCCATGCGATGCCATAACGGCATCGACGACGCCGGTCCCGTAGACTTCCTCCGGGGGTGGTGCTTCGGATTCCGGCACGCTCATGCGCAGGCTGGCGCCCTGCAGGCTGGCCTCCGAGTCGATCAGGAACTGGCTTGAGACAACGACACGCTCTCCCGCCACAAGGCCGGACAGGACTTCCACGCGTCCGCCCGCCTCGGCACCCGTGACGATTTGAGCGGGCTGATAGCGGCCCTCGCCCAGAGCAAGGATGATCCGCTCGGACTGACCGGTTCGGATGACCGCTTCCAACGGTATGGTGAGGACACCGGTCCGTGGCTCCGCTTCAATACGCAAATTGACAAAGGCCTCGGGGCGCAGCGCTCCGTCAGGATTTGCGAAGCGCATCCGCACGGGGATGGATCGGCTGGTTGGATCAACAGTCGGATAGACGTATTCAATACGGCCGTGCCACATCCGGCCAGGTTGAGCTGGCGAACTCATGTGAACCGCCAGATCCGGAACCACGCTATTCGCATCATCTTCGAAAAGATCGGCGATAACCCAAACCTCGCTCAGATCGGCGATGGTCATGACCGTCATGCTAGGATGGGCATGCGCGCCCTCGCGCACATCAATGCCGAGCACCACGCCGCTTCTGGGCGCATAGATCTCGATCACGCGCTGGGTCCGTCCCCGCCGGGCGATGGCATCGATCTGCGCGGTCGAAACGCCGAGCGCCTGCAGTCGCGACCGGGCGGCGGAAACCAGGCTCTCGCGGCCCGAGCGCACAACTTGCAGGAGTTCGCTCTGCGCCGTCACGATCTCGGGCGAATACATGCGGAAGAGAAGATCACCGGCTTCTACCACATCGCCGACCGCGGCGACGCGCAGGTCTTCGATCCAGCCTTCCGCGCGAATGTCGACAACCGAGGTCAGTTCGTCGACCGGCCGGACATACCCAACGGTGTTGAGCGATTCGAGAAACGCACCGCGTTCAACGAGGGATGTGCGAACGCCAATATTGTTCTCAACAGCCGGCGAAATCGTCACCGTGGATGTGTCTGCCGGTTCGTCGCCGGCATAGACGGGCACCAAATCCATGCCCATCGGCGACTGGCCAGGCTCGTCGCGTCTGAAGTTAGGGTCCATTGGCGCGACCCAGTATAGGATTTCCGGCTCACCGGATGAGAACGCTCCAGGGGGTGAACCGAGCATCCGGCCGCCAAACGTGCCGATGGCAATGCCGACTGCGAGAACGGCGGCGACGAGAATGATATTGCGCGTGCTCATTGGACGTCTCCCGTCAGGTAAAGGATCCGGGACTGGGCCTGGAGTGCGTCGACGCGCGTACGGATCAGAGTGAGTTCGATGTCGAGAAGCGCGAGTTCGGATCGCACCAGTTCGGCGAAATCGGCCTGCTCGTTTTCGTACGCCGCAAGCACCGCAGCTGTTGTCTCGCGCGCACGGGTCAGGACTTCGCCCTCATAGACCGCAGCCGTCTGAAGGAGACGCGTATGGCGCACCCAGTCCTCGTCCAGCTGACGCCGCAGATCCAGAAGAGCCGATTGCCGGTTCAGTTCTTCGGCAGAGCGGGCATCCCGCGCGCCCGCCACGCTTTCATCCTGCCGCCTGCGGCTGAAGATCGGCATCTGCACGCTCACACCGACGCTGGCGACATCGGAGCGGCTATCGCGAAGGCCGTAGCCGGCGTCAACGCTCCAGCTCGGGCGGTATTGCTCAAGCGCCAGGTCGATATCGCGCTCGCTAGCAGCGATCCGGGCATTGTGCGTCGTGATCGCCGGGTGGCTAGCGAGCGCCGCGACAGCGCGGCTCTCATCCGGCAAGGCCGGCAGGAGCGGCAGGCCGTTGGCCAGGCTGCGATGCGCGCCATCGGCACCAATATAGCGAACAAGGCGGGCTCGCGCGGTTTCGACCTGGCGTACAATCTCAATCAGGCGGGCATCGAGCAAGGCGGTTTCCAGATCGACGCGGATGACATCATGGGAATTGCCGCCGCCGCTCGCGAACACGGCTGTTGCGACTTCACTGAGCTGCCGAATTTCCTCGCGCCGCGCCTCAGTGAGCTCCGCCGCGCGCTCCCAGTAGAAAGCCTCAAGCCAAGCCGCGCGAACGGACTGGCGGATCATGCGCGTTTCGCGTTCGCTGCGCGCTCTGGCACCTTGCGCCTCGGCGAGGTGTCGCGCCCGTCGCAATTCGCGGGTCGAACCACGCGGCAGCATCTGTCGGACCCCGACCTGCGCCTGGGTCATGGCTTCGCGGTTAATGTCGAGATCGCTAAGCGGCAAGCTGGCGACTCCGACCCGGATTATCGGATCGGGCAGCGCCTGCTCCGCCTCGCCGCGATGTTCCAGCGCGCCAGCGCGCGCTTCCCAGCTAGCAATCGAAGGGTCGCCTGCGTTCTCGGCGATCATCACCGCCTCGGCGAGGCTCAACGGATAGGTATCAGCGGGTTGCGCGGCGACGCTCGTCGCCAAACAGGCCGCAACGGCAATTCCGGCCGCAAATTGAATGGACATGGATCACTCCGAAAAAATCTGACGCTAAGTATAGGCCCCTAGGGCGAAGCGCTCAGACTTTCGGAGGATGGAAAAACTCGCGCGCAGCGGCGTCGTTCGGCGCATTAGGCGGGCCGGTCGCGTGTGTGACCGAACCGCTGGCAATCCCGATGGAGCTTATGGGCGCGAATAGTGCGGGACAGGTCGTGGCGAGGCAGCAGTCCATCTCAGCGCAACTATCGCCGGTATCGCCGCCCAAAGAGTGGCCATCACCATCAGGCCGGGATTGTGGGCAACAGGCATGGGAAGACATCTCACCGCGATCAGCATGCATGGCAATGTCGGCGTGGGCGTCCATGACCGACGGCATCGCGCCGGGCACAATCAGCGCCATTGCCAGCAACCCGAACAAAATATGTCTTGCAGCCTTGAAGATTATCCAGCTCCGGCTCGATCTTCGTTTCACGTGCACCCGAATACGCATTAAACGCATCCCCCCCTCACAGGGAGTTTGTCACACTCGATCTCTACTTAGCGTTCCCCGCGCCAGATCGCCAGCTCACAGGCAAATGAAGGATGGCGGATATGAGGGCGCGCCCTTCAGCGCCGGGCGCGAAGCGGATGGCATGTCACTCGCATTCGGAGGAGAAGGCCTATGAACACCTGCGCGGTCACAACACCCCCAGCTATCGTGGGCCCTACCGTCATGAAGCGCCAGGCGCGTCTTTCTGCGCCGGCGCGATCCAGCGCGGAAGAAAAAGCCGCTCCAAGACGAATACTGCCGTGATGGCAATGGCAGCAATGACAACTATTGCCGGATCCATTTTCAGTTTGAAGAGCGTGAAAGCCGCAAGCACAATCCCATCCAAGCCAAGAGCGCTCAACAGGACTAGCCCGTTTGCGCCGATCTCTTTGCGCCGAAATCGCCAGACGCCGTAATGCACGGCCATATCCATGACGAGGTAGAAGAACGCACCGAGCGAAGCGATGCGACCTAAGTCAAAGAATACCGCCAGCAAGGACGCGATCACGACGGTGTAGACCAGCGTGTGACGCTGGACCGGCCCGGACATTCCAAAATGACTGTGCGGTATCATTTTCATGTCGGTCAGCATGGCCAGCATTCGCGACACCGCGAAGACGCTGGCCAGGACGGCTGACGCCGTTGCGGTCACGGCGAGGAGTATGGTCAGCAGAAAGCCGGCCTGGCCCAATGCCGGCTCGGCCGCCTCGGCCAGCGAATAGTCCCGCGCCACGATGATTTGGTCGAGCGTCAAGCTGGCCCCGACGCCAAACGCCACCAGGAGGTACAGCAGAACGCACACGAAGATCGAGATCACTATGGCGCGGCCGACATTGCGGTGCGGATCGGTTACTTCCGCGCCACTATTGGTGATGGTCGTGAAGCCCTTGAACGCGAGAATGGCCAACGCGATGGAAGCGAGGAAGCCACCCAAACCGTGCGACTGCCCCGTATCGGATGCCGCAGCCAACCCGCCGCCGCCCGACCACAGCGCCGCAAGACCAAACATCGCTATTCCGCCAACCTTGATGGCGGCCATGATCGCCGAAACCAGTCCGATTGAGCGATTGCCCGCAGCATTCACCAAATAGGCGAACAGGATCACTGACACGGCCAGCACGGGCACCAGCGGCCCGCCGTCAATGTCGAAAGGTCTCAGAAGGTATGTGGCAAAAGTGCGTGCGACGAGACTTTCCGCGATCACCATGCTGAACGCCATCAGAAGAGACGCACCGGCAGCGATCGCCCCTCGCCCGTAGCATCTCTCAAGGATCATCGCGATTCCCCCTGACGACGGCCAGGCATTGGACATGCGTATATAGCTGTAAGCGCTGAACCCTGTGATTGCCGCCCCCAAAACGAAGGCGAACGGAAACATCGGACCGGCGAGTTGCGCGATCTGGCCCGTCAACGCGAAAATACCCGCGCCAATCATTACGCCTGTGCCCATCGCGACGGCACCGACGAGCGTGATCGAATTCGCCTTGTACTCATTTTTTGTGTGATCGTGCATGGGGGGTCTCGAGGTGCTCGGATGGCTATAGGGTTTTCATGGCGCGAGACGAGCGCCTAGGCTGGGTCTCTACGAGCGCAGATCATGGCCCATCAACCTGACCGCGGATGGAGCTCTACGCGGGAAGACAGACTTCCCGCCTGCGGAATGTAAAGGGCGGGCGTTTTGGAGCTGGGGTGTGCTGCGTGACGGCTCCGGCACGCGGTTTATTTCACCAAGCGATTGTACAGCCCTGCCGTTGCCCAGACGTAGGCTCCAGCAATCGCACTCCACAAGACAAGGCCAGTAAAAAACCCGCCCCAGCCCAAACGCCAGCCCGCCATCTGCAAATCGCTGTGCATCATCGCGCCCGACATTTGCAGCATTGGGCCAGGCAAGCCTGCGATCAGACTGCTGCAAATAATCCAGCTAAAGCCGGCCACGAGTGCCGCAGCCAGTCCCAGCGCCCCTGAGTTCAACGTCATCGCACCACTACCTTTCCGTTTTGACGCTTTGCGCTGCACGGACAAATCCGCACGGTGCTCGACGGCCGGCGACGGCCGCCCATTTCTGCGGCCAGTCGTCACATTTCATATGGCTGATTACGCGTAGGGGACGCCCAACCCTCGCGATATTTTCGATGCGCCCCAGTTCACACTTGCCGGCACAGCCGCCGCACCGGCTGTTCGACAACTTGTGAGGGATCGGAAAGTTGCAGTCGTATTGGAGAATGGCGCCAAGCGCAAAAAGGCTCGCGCCTCATCTCAACGCAAAGGACTACCGCCATGAATAGCAAGACAATCTTCTCTCTCGGCGTGTCGGCCGGCCTGATGAGCCTCATCGCGGCATGCGCGACCCAGCCCGAGGGCAATAGCGCCACCGACCCCGAAACACCCCCTACTATGGCGGACTGCCAAGCGATGCACACCCAGATGCGCGAACGCATGTCATCCCAGGACATGCCGATGCACGAGAACGGCCATATGGAAAACATCGACCCGGCGATGCCCGAACGCATGCGGGCTTGCCGCGCGATGATGCACGAAAACGGCGAGACGCCCGAGCACGGGCATCATATGCACGATGGGATAGGCGCTGACGGAGCGCACGGTGGCGATGGGGATCAGCTTGAGGGACGGTGAGTTGGGAGTGTTCGGCGCTGGGAGGTTACGAGACCAAGTGGGACCGGTTGATCGCGAAACCAGGCACGAGTGACCACCCGCTGTATCGCCTCAAGTAAAACGCAGATGGAACCGAGCTCAGTGATGCTTATGGTGGCGCGCTCATAGACCTCTGGCTTCGGCAGGCTCGGCTGCCCACCGGAAAGCTTGTTCCTCTCTGCGGTGCGCAGAACGATGCAAATAGAATTTGTTGAGATCAGCTACTTCCGGAAACTCCAAGCCACCCGTATTGATATCGCGAAATCGCAAACGCTGCTTGTTGTGACCTGCCCCCTTGGCTCCCTCGTTTATTGTGAGAGTCTGACGCTTTCATCGTTCATGGCTTGAAGGTTGGCGAGCGAGCCGGGAGCGGAGCCCTCGCATAGCTTGACCGACCGGCGCGCTGCGGGCGTCAGCCCGCCCAAGGATGAGTAAGGTCGGTGGTGGCTATTGTCGTGCCGCCATAGCGCCAGCTCCTTGCGGGCATGGGCGAGGCTGTCGAACACTTCCTCGTTGAGACATTCATCGCGCAGCTAGCCAATGAACGACTCCACGAAGCCATTCTGCTGGGGCTTGCCCGGAGCGATGTAATGCCATGCGATGCCTGTCTGTTTCTGCCATTCCAGAATGGCACGGCCGGTCAGTTCTGTGCCGTTGTCCGACACGACGGTCTCAGACTTACCGTAGAGTCGGATGCAGCGGTCCAGTTCGCGAGCCACACGGGCAACTGCCAACTACGATGACCGCTATTCGGTCAAGATGAGGGCCGTCTCAAAAACCGAGCCTCACCCGACTTCAATCCTGCGCCCGCCCACTCGCGCCCTCGCGATTCGCGGGTGCACGCTCTCGAAGCGCTCTTGGGAATAGCATACGTCCATAATTATCACGAAGCCGTGATCGATTCCCAAGTTCCACTGAATATGCTTCATCGACGCCTTGAACCCACCTCGCTAGGTATAGCTACGAGAATCAGCTATTCAGGGACAAACGGAGTCTCGAATAGATGACGCTTCATGGGCTTGAAGCGGGATTTTTCGTGCCAAAATCAACCCCTGAAATCACAATTTTCTTTAGAATACAATAGGTTGCCACAGTTGCGCGATTCCCGCGCCGACTTGATCTAAACTGCTTTGGATGGTACTGACTCAGATAGATGGCGTTCTTGCGCCTGAGTCACCTCGCCGACGCCCGTCGCGCGGGGTTTTTTATTGGCTGCTAATCGAATGATTGAGCGTCTTTGCTCGACTCCGGCGGCGCCAATTCCTCAACATCATCTGATCAAGGCGCACGCCTAACGTGGCTCCCGGCCCGGGATCCGCGGCAGCACATGTGCGTCTGCAGCCCGGAGGCTGTCGGCCACGATGCGATCTCCTCGCGACCCTCGTCATTGCTCAAATCCATCGGATCGACGCGCGCCGAAACCACCGGCGAGCCTTGACCCAAAGGTCGCCGAGGCGATCCGTGCACTTGCACGTCTGGCAGCGGAGCAGGATCATGCGCGCAAATCCTGAAGGCGAGAGCGATATGACGACAGCAATCTACGCGCGTTTTTCCTCCGACAAGCAGTCGGAAAAATCCATCGAAGATCAGGTCGCGCGCTGCCGCGAGATCGCCGCGCGCTACGGCGCGACCATCACCGAGGTCTACGCCGACGAAGCGCTTTCCGGAGCCTCGATGGCCAACCGGCCGCGCGTTCAACGCCTTATCGAAAAACTGCGTAGCGGCCGCCTCGATATAATCGTGACTGAATCGCTCGATCGCCTTTCACGTGACCAAGCCGACCTCACACGCCTTTATCGCGATACCAAAATCTACGGAACACGCCTGATCACGGCCGTCGACGGTGAAATCTTAGACGATGCACAGGGCATTCTCCAGGTCGGCCTACGGGCTATGGTCGCGGAGATTTATTTGAAGGACCTCGCGGACAAAACCCGGCGCGGTCAGCTCGGCGTCGCGCGTGATGGACGCATTCCAGGCGGCAGGAGCTATGGCTATCGAAAAGTAGATGGCGAACAGAACGGCCTGCGTGAAATCGCGCCGGAAGAAGCTGCGATCGTCATACGGATTTATGAGGAGTACGCCACCGGCTGCTCGCCGCGCGCGATCGTCAAGCGGCTAAACGCTGAGAACATTCCTGGGCCACGGGGAAATATCTGGCGTGTGTCGACGGTGCTGGGAAACGCGAGGCGGCAGAACGGGATTCTCTCGAACCCGCTTTACAATGGCGAGCTGGTGTTCAATCGCCAGCACAAGGTTAAAAACCCCGAGACGGGCAAATGCCGGATGGTGCCCAATCCAGAGAGCGAATGGATCCGAGTACCAATGGAAGAGCTTCGGATCGTTCAGGCAGACCTGTTCGGAAAGGTCCGCGCGATGCGCGAGGCGATGTCGGGCACGAAGCCGACCTATCATCGCCGACCAAAACGCGTGCTCGCCGGCCTGGTGAAGTGCGGCGTGTGTGGTGGCACTTACCGCACCGTCGCAACTGAACGCTATGGATGCGCCAACCGCCGCGATAACGGCACGTGCGATAACGCCCGCACGATCGCTATAGACAATCTTGAAACGCGGGTTTTCGACGGTCTACGCAATCATCTGCTGGCGCCGGAAGCCGTTGAGTATGCCGTCGCTTGCTACCGGGAACGCATGGGTGAGCTTGCCGGAGACGCCGCGGCGAAGCGGCGGCGTCTCGAGGCCCAGTTGTCGCAGCGTCAGGGCACGATCAGCATGGCCCAACGACACGTGGCGAATGGCGAAATGCCACCGCAATGGCTCTATGATGCAGCGACCACGGCAGAGAACGAGCTCAAATCATTCAGGGCCGAGATCGAGGCCCTAGATGCACCGCGCGTGGTTGAACTCCATCCTAACGCTTCCCGCAAGTATCGAGATGTCGTGGCTGGCCTCAACGAGCGCCTCGCGGCCGCTGACGATAACCAGACCCGCATGAAAGCTATCAATGCGCTGCGGGCACTCGTAACCGCCATCATCGTCTCTCCCGGTGGGAAGAGGGGCGAAGTACACATTGCTATCGAGGGAGATCTCGCCGCTCTCCTGGAAATCCAGGAAAGCGGCGGAAGTGTAGTAGAGATGGGTGCGGGGGTAGGATTTGAACCTACGACCTTCAGGTTATGAGCCTGACGAGCTACCGGACTGCTCCACCCCGCATCAGGGTGTTCCGGGTCAGCGCCACTGGTGGGCGGTGTGAGCCGGGAGCGCGTGTGTAAGCTGCGATCCGTGTACGGTCAACCGCATAGCTGCGCTTGGCCTGCTTTGAAAAGCATGGCTTAAACTGGGCTCCATGAGCGATACAAATCCAACAGCCAGCCAGACCGCACAGACGGCCCTGAACGACTGGCATGCCGGTCGGCACGAGGCGGCATTCGACACCGCCGAGACGGCCACACGGAGCGGTGACGACACCGCCATGGGCCTGCTCGTCCAGCTAAGCGGGCTGCCGGAAGCGAAGGCGGACTTTGCCGCTCGCACCCGCGCCGCGCTGGACGCGGCCCCGGGCAGCGTGATGCGCGACAGGCACCGGGCCTATTTCCGTGCCGCCGGGATCGGCGCCGACCGGGCCGACTGGCCGGGTGCGCTGGCCGACAGGATGGCTCAGGCGGATGCCGGCGACTGGGTCGCCCTGACGGAGCTCGGCCTGTTGGCCATTATCTGCCGCGAGACCTCTGCCGGCCGGGCCTGGCTGGAACAGGCGGGCCAGGCCGGCTCCGGCCTGGCAATCGCCGCCCTGATGCGCGAATCCCTCGAGGCCGGCGAACGTTTTGCCTGTCTCGACACGCTGGGCCCGGGGCTGGCGAAGTCCGGCCATCCGATGGCGGGCGGCCTGATGCATCTTTGCGCCAAGCTGCCGGCAGCACCGGGCGGCGCCGGCATGGCTTCGCCGGATTCCTCCGATGACTGCCTGGCGCGTATGGCCACGGCGCTGGAGGCCCCGGCCGGAACGCCGGACCGACTCCATGACAGTCCCCGCATTGATCGCTGGCCGGGGGTGTTGGCTCCCAGCGCCTGCGATTATCTGACGGTGGGCGTGGCACCGCTGCTCAAGCCGGCCCAGATCATCAATCCGAAGACCGGTCAGATCGAGAAGGATCCCTATCGCAGCTCGCTGACCGCTCCGATGCCTGAGCAGGCGATGGACCTCGTCTCCTGGGCCATCAAAAGTCGCATGGCCGCGCTCTCCGGCCACCCGCCGCGCCACGGCGAGGCGCTGGCGGTTATCGTCTACCGCCCCGGCGAGGAATACCGGGCGCATTTCGATTTCATTCTCGATTCCGACGGCCAAGCCGCGCAGGACATTGCCCGGCGCGGCCAACGCGTCGCGACGTCGCTGGTCCGCCTGAACGAGGAATTTGCCGGCGGCGATACCGTCTTCCCGCGTCTCGACGTGCGCTGGACCGGAAAGCGCGGTGACGGACTCAGCTTTGACAATGTTGACGCCGACGGCAGCTGCCACAAAGCCAGCCTGCATGCCGGCGAGCCGGTATCGACCGGGGTCAAGGTGATTGCCAGCCTGTGGCTGCGCGAGCGGGTCTGAGCGATCGGGCCGCCTGCCTCCGGCCCCAACCGGATGGCCGGCGGGACACTGGCCCGGACCCGGACAAAAAATGCCCCGACCTGAAACCAGGCCGGGGCAGTCAGTGGATGATGATTTCCCGAAGGCGCGATCAGCGATAGCCGCCGACACCGCCATCCAGCATCAGGGTCATGGAGACCGTCTGGCGGCGTTCGCGCTCGACTTCGTGACGGACGCGTTCGGTATAGCGTTCCTCACGGCGCATGAAGACCATTTTCACGCCCGGACCGTGCATGCGCAGGAGCGAACGCTCATTGCAATTGCGGCGCGGAATCTGGGTTTCGCAGCGCAGGGTGCCGCCGGCGGCGTGGCGCAGGGCCTCGCCCTTGCGGCACATGATGGTCGGCGCATCGTCCCAATCATAGACACCATCGCGAACCCAACCGATTGTGGTCTGCATCGCCGTGCCGGCCATGCAGCGGAAGATTTCGCCGTCGAAAGTCGCGCCGACACGGTCATCGGCATCGACCCGAGATGCCGGATGCGGCGTACCGTTGTCATCGACGCAGACCGAGCGGACGACCCGCCATTCCTCGACCCAGCGGGTGCGCTCTTCCTCGTAATACTCGTACTCGGTCTCTTCCTCGACACCGACCACATTGAGACCGGTGATCGCGGTCGCGGCGGGCGCTGTGGTCATCGGCGTGTAGGAACCGCCGCCGATGAAAGTCACCGCCCCGGCGCCAGCCCGCGCGCCGGCACTGGCGTTGGCGTTGGCCGAGGCGTTGACGTTGACATTGGTGTTCACATTGACCCGCGTCGAGACATTGACGCCGACATTGATATTGCCGCCATGGATATTGATGTTCGGAACATTGACCGTGTGTCCACCGCCGTGGGTACAACAGGCCGGAGGCGGAGGCGGGGTGCAGCATCCGCCGCCACCGCCATTGCCGCCACCACCACCGCCGGCCGATGCCGGGGCAGCGAACAGGGCGAACGCAGCGGTCGCGGGGATCAAAAAGGCGTGCCGGGCTGAAACGCGCATGGTGGTGCTCCTTACGTATTGCCCCCTTCCTTGCAAGCACAGGGCCAGTTTTGCGCCCGCGATCAGACGGCCGGTTTCGCGCGCCCGAAGAATGCCGTCAGACCGCTTTCCCGCCTCAGGGGTATGGCCCCGATCTTGAAGCGGGGCAGGCAGCAACGTCGGCCGGTGTGCCACGTCCCAACCTGACGGACCGAGTGGAGACATTCATGCGCCATGCGCAATCACAAGCCCTGCACGCCTATTGGCAGACCCGACGCCAGGGCGGCGCGGCGCCTCACCGTGCCGATATCGAACCGCAGGATATCGCGCGCCTGCTGGGCTATGTGTTCATCCTCTGGCGTGCCGATCCGCAACACCACATCTTCCGGCTCGCCGGCACCCATCTGTGCGACCTCTATCAACGTGAATTCCGCGAGCAGAATTTCCTGTCGCTCTGGCAGGGCCATGACCGCATACACGTGCAGACTGTCCTTGAGGCGTCCATCACCGGTGCCGCACCGGCGTCGATGATCGCCCGCGCCTCCAGTCTCGACATGCACCAGCTGCCCGTCGAAATCTCGTTCCTGCCCCTGCGCGGCCCGTCCGGGGCCATTGATCGCACGCTGGGCCTGTTTCAGCCCCTCGACTCGACCGAAGCCTTCAAGGGGCGCCCCGCCGTTCGTACGACACTGCGGGAGATCCACCCTCCGGCCCTGCCAGACCGGGTGTTTCCGGGGCTCGCGATCGATTCCGGGGGCGCTGCTCAAAAGGTCGCAAACGACCAATGATGACAAAACCTTTTTAACGCCTTGGGACTAGTGTGCCGGTTCGCAGGAGGTCATTGCGATGAATGACGAACCCGGCCGGCTCGACCGACGCAAGATCAAGATTGCCGCACGCGGCGCGCAGGAGCGCCGCCGTCATGCCCGCATGCCATTGCAGCTGCACGGCCGGTTCTGGTCGGAAGCCAATGGCGAACATGCCTGCCGACTGATCGACATTTCTCCCGGTGGCGCCCGCGTCATCGCCCGCCTGAAAATAGCCGCCGACACCCGTATCGTCCTGATGATCACCTCGATCGGCCGGGTCGAGGGTCAGGTCGTGCGCCAGGACGGCGACGAGATCTCGATCCGCTTCAATGCACCGCTGCGCAAACGCGACAAGCTGGCCGACGCCATTACCTGGCGTTTCAACAAGGATCGCCTTGGACTGGAAGAGGATCGCACCGCTCCGCGCCGGCCGGGACGTGGCCGGGCCCGCGTCGTGCTGTCCGACGGTGTGGTCATCCAGGCCAATGTCGTCGACGTGTCTGTCACCGGCGCAGCGTTCGAATGCCTCGAGCGCCCGCGGGTTGGTGAGGGCCTGCGTGTCGGGGAAATGTCAGGACGTGTGGCGCGCATTCTGGACAATGGCTTCGCGGTCGTGTTCGATCCGCCTGAAGCCTCGTCCACGGGCCATGAAGCAGCATAGATGAGTCACTGATCGCCAATTTGTTCGCCTATTCGGGGTCATCCCCATCTGCGGCCCGATTCTTGCCGTATGAGGGTGATAGGCGGTACGTAGCAAAGTGCAAAAGAGATCCGAAATGCCTCGCGATGATGGAATCGCAATGTCCTGGTTTGTGAAAGTCGAGGGTCGTGTCTACGGCCCCTATACCCCGCAGCAGATGAAAGCCTTCGTTGGCGAAGGGCGCATTGCTGCGCACTCCCGCGTCTGCCCGGAACGTGACGGTCTGTGGCAGCAAGCCTCGGACATCGACGATTTCCGTGAGTGGCTTGGCGAATCGAAAGCCTCACCGGAACCGGAAAAGCGCGTCACGCCCGGTGCGCGACCGGCCAATTTTGTCGTCATAGCCGAGATCCAGTCGGAGAATGGTGCCGAATTTCACAAGGCCCTGACCGCCTATGGCGATCTGGAAGCGATCACCGGCAATGTCTGGCTGCTGCGCGGCCCGACCACATCGGCCGTCTTGCGCAACGAACTCAGTCACATTCTGGGACGCGAGGACAAGCTGCTCGTGATCGATGCCTCGCATGATCGCGCGGCCTGGTTCAATCTGGGACGGGATGCCGACCAGAATATCCGCGAATTGTGGAGCCGCGCCCACTAGGTAGGGCCGGCACCACCTTTGCCTCAGTCAATCCGGCGCAGACCGGCCTTGTGCCGTTTCCAGTTGGCGACGTAGTGATCGGCCGACGCCTTGAGTATTTCGGCCATGTCCGGCCCCAGCGTCTTCATTACCCGGCCTGGCGCCCCGACAACCAGTGAATTGTCCGGTATCTCCTTGCCCTCCGTAATCAGGGCATGGGCGCCGATGATGCAGTTCCTGCCGATTTTCGCCCCGTTCAGGATCGTTGAGCCGATGCCGATCAGGCAGCCATCGCCGATTGTGCAGCCGTGCAGCATGGCCTGATGGCCGATGGTGACACCTTTGCCGATGGTCAGCGGAATGCCCTCATCTGTGTGCAGGACCGCGCCGTCCTGGACATTGGAATTCTCGCCGATCGTGATCGGATCATTGTCACCGCGGATGATGGCGCCGTACCAGACACTGGCGCCCGGCTCGAGAACGACCCGACCGATGACCTCAGCGCTCTCGGCGACCCAGAATTCATCGGCTCCCGGCACTGTCGGGCTCGAATCGCCCAATGCATAGATCGCCATTTCGGTCTCCCACTATCTTTTGCGTGAATTATTCGCGACACGGTCGTTCAGATCTTCTTCACCGGGTTACACTGACACTGTAACCGCGATTCGAGACCTGCCCATCCGGCCTCGCATCGTTTCGGCAACTCCAAGGGAGGCACCGGGTAGACGGTATGAGCAGTCTGCGACCCAGCCCGCCAGGATCATCCGGTTCATCCGGATCCCTGCCCTTCGAGTCCCTCGAATCGTTTTCGTTGCAATGTGTCTTCGCCCCTCGCCTTCCGGCCGAGGGGTTTTTCATGTGTGGAGGTTCCAGCCATGGGTAAGCGTATCGTCAAACGTCGCCAGCGTGCCGAGTTCAACACGGCACACTATCAGTCCGAAGAAACAAAGGTTCGTGCTCTCTTTCCCGGTACCAATTGGTCGCCCGACGCCAAGGAGCCGATGCGGGACCAGCGTTTCATCAAGAATGTGAAACCACGCTCGGATGGCCAGGCCGTCCTGATGAAATCGATCGAGGACCATAATCTGGTGCTCGCCCTGGGGCCTGCCGGCACCGGCAAGACCTTCCTTGCCGTCGCCAAGGCGGTCGAGGCGCTGGAGGCCGGACAGGTCAGCCGCATCGTGCTGTCCCGCCCCGCTGTCGAAGCCGGCGAGTCGATCGGCTTCCTGCCCGGCGCCATGGAAGAAAAGCTCGCCCCCTATCTGCGACCGCTCTACGACGCGCTGGCCGACCGGCTCAGCCCGAAAAAGCTCAAGGCCATGATGGCCGAGGGCCTGATCGAGATCGCGCCGATCGGCTATATGCGCGGCCGCACCCTGAACAATGCCTTCGTGGTCGTCGACGAGGCCCAGAACTGCACCTATGGCCAGCTCAAAATGCTGCTGACGCGGCTGGGCTGGAACTCGACCATGGTGGTCACCGGTGACCCGGCCCAGACCGACCTCCTGCCGGAAATGTCAGGCCTGGCCCAGATCGCCGACAAGATGGAAGAGCTCGACGACATCGCGGTCTGCCGCCTGGCCGCCGAAGACATTGTCCGTCACCCACTCGTGGCGACCATGCTGACGGTTCTCTGAGCCGCAGCGACTGACCAGAAAAGACACAATCCACGCATTGATTTGGGCGCGGAGCTAACCAGCTTCGCGCCCTTTTCCTTCTCCAACCGGGCGGTCCGGCTGTCGCAGCTCAATGCAGCGTGACGGGTTTCTTGCGATAGCGCACCAGGATCCGCAGTGTCAGAGGGTGCCGCGCGTCAGGGTCGAGGCCCAACTTGATCATTTCGGCCCTGGCCCGCTCGCGAAGCCGCCGGGCCCGCAAATACTGGATCGCCACGAAGGCGGCGATCAGCAGATAGGCCAGGTATTCGGCCACGCCATACCAGTCCGGCAGGAACAACCACACGCCCAGCGCGGCCATCGCCGCCAGTATGATATCCAGTGGCCAGCCTTCCGACGGATCGAAGAAAGCCAGGACCGGGAAAATGGACTGGTCGATATCACCTTCCGGGTCGATCAGGGCGAGCAGCCGGTCAAATTCCGCTGACTGGGTCGCCCAGATCCGGTTCAACTGGCTCATTTCGGTATAGGGCTCGGCCCCGAGCGGCAGGTCCTTGTTGAGCACCATGCAGGCGCGCATCAACCATTCGCCGTCCTGAAGACGGCCGGCACCGACATAGCCACTCATTGATTGTCTCCCGCACCGGCCGACAACTGGTCCGACAGCCAGACTGCCGCCTGGTCCGGCGTCTGACGATCCAGATCGACAAGGCGATTGGCCTCGCGCATCGCTTCACTGTCGATCGCACCAATCAGGCCGGAGAGCGCCTCGACCAAGGCCGGGTTGGCCGCCGCATCGGGCGACAGCAGGATCACCGCGTCATAGGGCGGCAACACCGCGAGCGGGTCGGCGAGGACCAGCAGGTCAAACGCCGCAATGCGGCCGTCAGTCGTATAGGCGGAGATCATGTCGACCTGGCCGTCCCGCACAGCGCCATACATGAAGGCGGCATCCATGGCGCGGGTTTGCATCGCTCCGAGGCCGTAGCGGTCGCGAGTGTTCACCCATTCGGGCCGCGAAAAGACCTCCGCATCGCCGCCGACACTCATTCTTTCGGCGTGGGCCGCAAGGTCGGCGAGGCTGTCAACGCCCAGCGCTTCGGCCCGGTCGCGGGCCATGGCAAACCCGTAGGCGTTTTCAAATCCCAGCCCGCCCAGCGCCAGAATGCCGTGTTCGGCGTACAGCCAGCCGGTCATCTCGGCGAGCATCGCATTGCGGTTGATCGGCTCGGGACGGTTCATCACCGTCGCCCAGATCGTGCCGGTATAGTCGATATAGACGTCGATCTCGCCCGTGCGCAGGGCATCAAACGCGATTGTCGAACCCAGATTGTCGAGACGCTCTACGCGAGCGCCGGCCGCTTCCAGACGCGTCTGCATCAATGAACCAAGAATGTATTGCTCGGTGAAAGCCTTGGCGCCAACCACAACAGTCTGATCGGCAAGAGTGTCGGCCCCGTCCTGAACCGCCACGACCGGCCCAGCCCCCCGGAACACAGCGGCCGGCACGTAGCGCGGTGCGATGGTGATGACGACCAGCGCCGAAAGCGCGACGCCGACACCGACCGCCAGCCCCTTGCGGCGGTCCCGGGCGGCGACTTCCAGCAGGCGGATTATCTGGTCCAGCGCGATCGCCAGCCCGGCGGCAAACAGGCAGCCGAACAGGACAGACAGCCAGTTGCGGGTCTGCAGGCCGGCAAAGATGTAATTGCCCAGGCTGGAGGCTCCGACCGGCGTTGCCAGCGTCGCCGCGCCAACCACCCAAACCACCGCCGTACGCAATCCGGCGACAATGACTGGCAAGGCCAGCGGCAGCTCGACCTGCCACAGCTGTTCACGCGGCGTCATGCCGATGCCGCGGGCAGCCTCGCGCACAACCGGATCAAGGCCCTGAAGCCCGACAATCGTGTTCCGCAGGATCGGCAGGATCGAATAGAGCATCAGCGCCAGGAAGGCTGGCGCATAACCGATCATCCCGCCCAGAAGCGGCACCATCAGGGCCAACAGGGCGAGGCCGGGAATGGTCTGGACAACACTGGCCGCGTTGAGCACGACCGCCGCCAGGCGGGGTCTGGATGCGGCCAGTATCCCCAGCGGCAGGCTGATCGACAGGCCGACCAGGATGGCCGCCAGCGACAACAACATGTGTCCGGCGAGAAGATCCGGCAGTTCAGCCCAGCGCTCGGCGAGATTGCTGCTCACTGCGCCAGCTCCGCGATGGCCCGCATCTGGCGACGCGGCGTTTCAAGCAGGTCGGACACATAATCATCGGCCGGCGCGCTCATCAATGTATGCGGCGCGCCTTGCTGGATGATGCGGCCGTCACGCATCACCGCGACCTCGTCGGCCATGATCAGGGCTTCGGCCATGTCATGGGTTACCATGACGGCCGCAAAGCCGAGTTCGCCTTGCAAATCCCTGAAATCCTGCTGCAACGCGTCGCGTGTGATCGGGTCAAGGGCGCTGAAAGGTTCGTCCATCAGGACCAGTTCGGGGCGCCCGGCCAGGGCGCGGGCGAACCCGACCCGCTGTCGCTGACCGCCGGACAGTTCACCCGGCATACGGTCACCGAATTCGTGCGGATCAAGGCGCACCATGTCCAGCATCTCGCGGACCCGCAACTCGACCCGGGCCGCATCCTGCCCGGCCATGACCGGGATCAGCCCGACATTGCGGCGGACACTCATATGGGGAAACAGCCCGTCGCCCTGCATGACCCAGCCGATGCGGCGGCGCAACGCGACTGCGTCCTCGCCGGCAATATCCTTGCCCCCAAACATGATCGAACCGCCTGAGGGCTCCTCGAGGCGGTTGATCATTTTCAGCAGGCTGGTCTTGCCACACCCCGATGCCCCCGCAAGGACAAGGAGCTGACCTTTCTCAACCGTGAGCGAGACGCCCCGCACGGCCTCGACCTGGCCCGCATAGGTCTTGGAGACATTGCGGACCTCGAGGACAGGAGACGTTACTTCGCTCAAAGATCTTCCAGGTCGATATCCAGGATGGTGATTTCAAACGAGTATGAGGTCTCGCCCTCATCGATGATCTTGGCGACGACGCCGAGGCACTCATCGCCAATATGGATTTCGGCGCACTCATCAGGACGGTTGCGACACTGCACGACCATCTCCGGGTTGAGCTTGGCCTGCAGGAACATCTGGAGCTTGGCAGCTTCCAGCATGGTCATGTTCTTGTTCACGGGATCATTCTCCGGTCGGGGGATTCGAAGTCGGCGCCAACTAACCCCATGCAGGGGGGGCACGTCCAGTCAGATGCTGACCGAGCACGATGCCGAAACGCATACGATGCGCGCTCAGCCGGAGCCTTGGGGCAAGCTCTGGTCCATGCTCTTCGCGGGCTCGTCACAGCAACTGCCGACGATCTTGGCCGGCACACCGGCAACGGTGCAGCCAGCAGGAACCGGATTCAGCACGACCGATCCGGCTGCGATGCGGGCACCATCCCCGACGGTGATATTGCCCAGCACCCGTGCGCCGGCCCCGATGAGGACGCCCTTGCCGATCTTCGGGTGACGGTCTTCATGGGCCGCCCCCGTACCGCCCAGGGTCACTTCATGCAGGATCGAACAATTATCGCCCACAACGGCCGTCTCGCCGATCACGACCGAGGTCGCATGATCGAGCATGACACCCCGACCGATCCGGGCGGCCGGGTGGATATCAAGGCCGAAACGTTCGCCGACCCGGCTTTGCAGGTGGAAGGCCAGCGTCTGACGGCCTTCATTCCAGAGCCAGTGCGCCACCCGGTGGGCCTGCAGGGCGTGATAACCCTTGAAGTAGAGGAAGGGCTGCAACAGGGAAAGACAGGCGGGGTCGCGCTCGTCGATGGCAATCATGTCGGCAGCGGCCTGCTGGACAATGTCCGGATCACCGGCCAACGCTTCCTCGGCGACGTCCCGAGCCAGCATCGAGTCCAGCTGGGCATCGGCCAGCTTGGCGGCGATACGGTAGGCCAGGGCTCCCGAGAACTTGTCGTGACGCAGAATGGCGGCGTTCAGAAAGCTGGCGAGGATTGGTTCCTCGGCGGCCGCCGACGCAGCTTCGACACGCAGCCGTGCCCAGATGGACTCGATGCCGGTCCGGGCTTCGACAGGTTCTTCGACTTGGCTGAGTGACATCACGCTCTCCTCGCGCCTTGATCCAGCATGGCAGCGGCCAGATCGGCGTCCAGCTCACCCTCCCGGGCCATGTAGTATGCCTTGAACAGCATCGCCACCGTCAAGGCGTCAGTAATCTGACCCGAGACCACCTCATCGAGCGCATCACAAAAGTGTAGTTCCCGCGTGAGCAGGTCTTCGGTCCCCTCCGGTTCGGCCTCACCCGGCACCAGGCCGGTGGCCAGATAGCCGATCGCGGTCTCATCGGTGACCGAGTTGGACAGATCCATGCGCAGCACCTCGCGCCAGCTTGTCGCTTGGTATCCCGTCTCTTCGCGCAATTCGCGAACAGCGCCGTCGAGAGGGTCGGCATCCAGGGCACCACCGCCTTCCGGAATTTCCCAGCTATAGCGGTCGTGCGGGAAGCGATGCTGCCCCACCAGGACAATGCGGCCATCAGCGAGGACAGGCAGGATCGCCAGGGCGTAGTTGGCAAACCCGACCACACCATAGATCCCCGGCTTCCCGTCCGGACGGGTGACCGCATGCTCGGTCACACTCACCCAGTCATTGCGATAGACCTCACGGTCATCATGCACTGTCCACGGGCCACGCATCCGGGTCATGCTGCACCTTCATCCTTGTTGAATGCCGATCTAGGGCTAGGCGTGTTCGGCCAGACCGGGCAAGTGCGCCGCCTCTCTCCGGGCCTGCTCGCGTTGCAGGGCATCGGCAAGACGGCGCTTTTTCTCCGACAGGCGGGTCAGGAAGGTGAAGGCCGCAGGCGCGAACACCAGGGCCAGCAGCGCTGACCCGGCGACACCGCCGACCATTGCCGCGGCAAAGGGCAGCCAGAAGCTGTCGCCGGACAGGATGAGCGGAATGAACCCCCCGATCGTGGTCAGCGTGGTCGAGATGATGTGCCGCGTAGCATCGACCACCGTCGCCTGCACTGCGCCAGCCTCCAGCGCCATCGCGGCCGGATTGGCCCGCAGCGCCGACAGGACGACGATGGCTCCGTTGATCGACAGCCCCATCAGTCCCATCGAGCCGACTATGGCGTTAAAGCCGAGCGGGGTCCCGAAGGCCCACACGCCGAACATGGCCAAGCCGACCGACAGGAAGGCGACGATGAAAATCACCCCGGCAAAGCGGAATGAGTTGAAGGCCAGCACGACGGAGCCGATCATCAGGACCAGCAGCGGCAAGGCGGTGCCGAGCAGTCCAGCCATCGCATTGCCGCGCTCGGCGGCCTCGCCGGCGATCTGCAACTCATAGCCCGGCGGCAGGACGATTCCCGCCTCGTCGAGCGCCGCAAAGAAATGCTCCAGCGCCGGCGCCGGCAAGGTGTATGGGTCGAGATATCCATAGATCGTGTTGACGCGGCGGCCATTCTCATGGGGAATTCCGGCCACTTGTGGCGCCAGCACGACTTCTCCCAGCGCGGCCATCGGTGATGACAGGATGTCCTGTCCCGGTGTCGCAAGAGGAGAGGCGGAAACGGCTGACAGGCTGGAACGCCGCGAGTCACGGGCAATGACCCGAACCGGCAATTCCTGGACACCTTCCAGCACGCTTCCGCCTACAACGCCGTCCAATTCGCCCCGCAACCGGTTGGCGAGGTCATCGAGACGAATTCCGGCAAGTTCTGCTGCGGCCTCATCGGCCATGATGCGGGCCACCGGCTCGCCCATTTCCAACAGGGCCAGCGTATGGGTGACAGTCGGGGTGCGCGCCAGCACGGCACGGATTTCATTGCCGAGCCGGTTCAGCTCGGACAGTTCCGGCCCGACCAGCACCAGTTCGATCGGCGCCGGGATCGGTGGCCCCTGCTCGAACGGCAGGGTCAACAGGCGGGCGTCGGGGAATTCCGACATCACACGGCGTTGCAGGTCCGGCAGGATCCGCGCGGTGGCTTCAGGCGACGCCATGTGGACAAAGCCGGCGGCATAGCTGGAAACGCCCGACTTGTTGCCGACCACATTGTAATAGGTCCGTGGTGCACTCTCGCCGATCACCCAGGAGACACGCTCGACACCCGGATACGACTCGATCAGCGCCGTGGCTCGCTCGGTCTGGCGCCGGGTTTCATCGATCGAGGTCGAAGACGGCAATTCCAGCGACAGCTGGAACATGTCGCGGTCGGTTGGCGGGAAAAACTGCATCGGCAGGGTCGAAGCGGCGACAAAGCCGGCAATCGGCAGGAGCAGCCCCCCCACAAGACCGGTCCAGGGGCGTCGGGTCACGGCGTCCAGGACAGCCCGGTACGGAGCGGCGAGCGGACCGGCACCCATTCCATGGCGCCAGAAGCGTTTCGGGCCAGCACCGGTGATGGCCGGGTCATCGAACCAGGCTGCGAATGTTCCGACGACGGTCATCGCCAGCACGAAGGAAGCGACCACGGCAAAGATCACCGAGATCCCGATCATCGAAATGAACTCACCGGCGGCTCCGGGCATCAGCGCAATCGGCGCAAAGGCGAAGACGGTAGTCAGGGTCGAAGCGAGAAGCGGTGCGAACAGGTGCCGCAAGGCTCGGTCGAGGGCATCAAGCGGACCGGCACCGCGGCCCCGCATCAGCCTGTATTCGTCGACCACGACGATTGCATTGTCGATCAGCAGACCGAGCGCGACCACCAGCCCGGTCACCGACATCTGGTGCAGCGGCTCGTCATAGAGGCTGGTCAACAGCATCACGGCCAGCACGGTCAGCGGCAGCGCAGAGCCGACGATCAAGGCCGCACGCCAGCCCATCATCAGGAACAGGACGGCGAAGACAATCAGGGCCGAATAGCCCAGATCACGGGCCAGCCCGCTCAATCGGCTGTCCACATAGTCAGCCTGCCGGAAGATCGTCTCGACCTGCACGCCAGGTACCGATGCCGCGAAATCGGCGACAACCGCGTCGGCGGCCTCGGACCAGTGATCGACGCGCAGCTCGGGTTGCAGATAGGCCGCAACAAAGACCGCGCGGCGGCCATCCGTGGTTGCCAAGGCATCAACCGGCGACCGGGCGCCCTTCTCCACGTCAGCCACATCGCCGACCCGAATGAAACCGCCATCAGGACCTTCGCCCAGCGCGATCGACCGGATCCGGTCCAGGCCATCAAACTCGCCGGCGATTTCCACATTGAGATCGACACCGCCCGCTCGCAGCTCTCCCGCTGGTGACTTGGCATCGGCGCTGGCGGTCAGGCGGGCCAGATCGGCCATGCTCAGACCGAGGGCTGCCAGCGTGTCGGGATCGGCAAGAATGCGGATTTCTTCTTCGACTTCACCGAAAACCGCCGTTTCCTCGGTGCCGTCCATATTCCGCAGTCGGGACTCCAGATCGGTCGCCAGGCGCGACAGGATCGCCGGGTTTTCGGCACCTGCCTCGCCCCAGCTGAGCGAGACAATCATGGTCGCGGCACCGAGATATTGGCGCCGCACATCCGGCGCGACCACGCCCGGCGGAAGGGTCGGGCGGACGCTTTCCACCTGCTCGCGGATCTGCGTCCAGGCCTGATCCACTTCGGTGGCGTTCAGGTCTTCGCGGATCTGCAAGTGGATGATCGAGACACCGGACTGCGACGTCGAACTGGTGTCATTGATCTCGGCCAGCTCATGGATCGCGTTTTCCAACGGCTCGGTCACCAAAGCTTCGACGCGCTCCGCTGAGGCGCCCGGGAAGGCCGTCACGACGAGGCCAAAGCGTTCGGTCAGGGACGGATCTTCCTGGCGGCCAAGCGTAAGCAGGGCGCCAAGGCCCGCCGCGACCAGCAAGATGACCGCCAGCACCGTCAGGCGTGAGTAGCGGAAAAACAGCGTGCTCATCGGACCGCGTCCTCACGCGTGGCGGGAATGACGATCTGGCCAGGCGTGATCCTCTGCAAACCGGATGCGAGCAACAACTCGCCATCGGCCACCGCACCGCGGACATAAATCCGTTCGGCTTCGACCCGTACGGTTTCGACGACGCGCGGCTCGAGCCGGTAGGTATCGTGTGCGTCCGGGGCGAGGACATAGACGGACCATAATCCGCGCCGACCTTCCGCCAGGGCGGCGGTCGGGACCCAGAATCCGTCAGTTCCGATTGCTGTTTGCACCGACAGTCGGGCGATCTGCCCGGCGGCGACAGCCTGGTCGGCCTCCAGGTCGAAGACCGCGGTGACGGTCCGGGTCTGGCGATCGACGACGCTGGAGGACGCCCGGAACCGGCCACTCAGCGAGGCGTGGTTGCCGTCGACCGCGAACTGGACGGTGTCACCGGGCTGAAAGCTGGCAGCAACCGATTGCGGCAGCCCCACATTGACTTCCAGCTGGTCGAGCTCGACCAGCTCGAGCAGGGGCTGGCCCGGAGAGGCGATGGCCCCCTCATCAGCACGACGCGCCGTCACCACACCATTGAAGGGCGCGGTCATCACGGAGAGGTCGAGTTGCACGCGAAGGGCGTCGGCAGCAGCAGCGGCAGCGTTCTGGCGCGCCAGGGCGGCCCGGGTCGAGGTCCGGACCTCGTCGAACCTTTGTTGGGAGATATGCCCACGCTCCAGCAATTGGGCTTGCCGGCTCTCGGTCTCGCTGGCCAGGGCTGTCTGGGCGGCGGCCTCGGCGGTTTGCGCTTCGGCAGCGGCGATCTGCGCTTCCACCGACCGGATGTCGAGTCGGGCCAGGACATCCCCGGCGACAACGCGGTCGCCAACATCAACATGGACGCGCTCGATCCGCCCGGCGCGCTCGAACCCGAGCGCGCTCTGACGACGGGCCGAAATCAGGCCCGGGAAGAATTCGGCGATACTGGCCTGCGGGTCATGGGTCGCTGTGATCACCGACACGCTGATCGGCGTCGGAGCCGCAGCCACCAGGTTCGCCTCGGCCCGCAGGGCGGTCACACCGAATACCAGAATGGCGACCAGCAAGGCCGCCAGCGCAACCGCGGATCCGGCCCCTAGGCGCCGCTTTTAAAGAGACATGTGAGCATCCTCGTCCTGTCACTGACGAGGATATAGGCCACTAAATGCCGTTTGGAAAGTGAACGCTGTTCACATTTATTCGAATACCAATTATTCGGTTTTGGTGAGCCCGCGCATGATCATGTCCATGTGCAGGTCGATCACCGCATCGGCGGTGACGTGCTCGGACCGCGGCATGCCATTGGGGAAGTCGTCGATACAGACGATCAACATGGTCAGACCGTGCAGGCTGGCCCAGACGCTCTTCGAGGCCACATGGGCGTCAACTTCCCGGAACGCACCTTCCGCCTGACCAGCCTGGATCATGTCGACCAGCTTTTCCTCGGCCTCGAACGCCACTTCCTTTTCATCATGCAGGTGCGGCTTGGCCGTCACCGACGGAGAGAAGGCCATCATGTAGTGATTGGGTTCTTCCATGCCAGTCTCGACATAGGCACGCATGCAGCGGGCACAGAGCGAGCCGGTATCACCGCCCTCGTCCATCGCCGCGTGAATTCGGGCGAGAAGACGCTCGAAGAACATCTCGCGGATCGCCGTGAACAGATCGTCCTTGGACGCAAAATACTTGTAGATGGCAGCCGGCGAGTAATCGATGGCTTCCGCCAGGCGGCGCATCGAAATCCCCTCCTCCCCTTCCGAGGTGAAGATGGTTTCGGCGGCGTCGATGATGGCCTCGCGCACCTTGCGGCGGCGGCGGTCAGCCGGCGTGTCGTCTTCAATGGCGGTTTCAGCGTTCATACTTGATACGTATCCCCAACGAACTCATTTTGCGTGCAGTCCCCATCAACAGGTATACCGACCACGGACCATCAAGGTCAAAGATAGTCTCGCAGCCAGCAGGTCAGGCATCATAATGAATGATACCCCGTTTCCGCCATTTCCCGCACCCGGCGAGCGCCTGGCACCGAGCCATGAGAGTCCGGATACCATTGCCCTCCTGACCCGGCGACGCTCGGCGACAGCGATCACCATGGCCGCGCCCGGGCCATCTCCGGAACAGCGCAATCACCTGCTCGGGATCGCGGCGCGAGTGCCCGATCATGGCAAGTTGGCCCCTTGGCGGTTCATCGTGTTTGAAGGGGCTGCCCGGGCGGAATTCGGTGATATCCTCGCGAATGCCTTTACCGACACTACGCCGGACGCGACCGCCGAACAGATAAGCTTCGAGGCCGAACGGCTGACTCGGGCCCCTCTGGTGATCGCCGTGGTGTCTTGCGTCACGGAACGGCACAAGGTCCCGGAATGGGAGCAGATCCTGTCGGCCGGTGCTGTCTGCCAGAACCTCCTGATCGCGGCTTCGGCCATGGGATTCGGCGCGCAATGGCTGACCGAATGGTATGCATTCGACCATCAGGTAAAGGCAGCACTTGCCTTGAAGTCGGGCGAGCGTATCGCCGGATTTGTCTATATCGGCAGCGTCACCGACCAGCCGGTCGAGCGAGCCCGCCCCGGCGCCCGGATCGACCATTGGTCTCCCGCGATGAGCCGAATCGGCGGCTGACCAAACCCGGCCCCCGCAGGCAGGTTGCGGCAGCCGCACGCGCCGCCGGACTGCGGTCAATCGAACGCCCGCGTCCAGGTTGAAATCGGGACATGAAAAACCACAGGCGCCCGCGCCATGGCCCGGCAGGTCGCGCCTGACCTGTCGGCCGTGGCCACGCTGGCAACCGGGCACGGTCATTTCGGGAAAACCGGAATTATCAACGGACGACTTTCCCTAACATCCTCCTAACAAATCGAAATTACATAAAACTGTCACACTGAAAACGCGCGAGGGTATGGAGCGGCCACGTTCAAGATAGCTATCAAGCGAAGACGCGTTCGGGCGCGTCTCGCCGGAGGAATGACAATGCGCGGGCTGAGCTCACTTTCCATTTATGCACGGGTCGGAATTCTGGGGGCATTGATCGCCTTCACACTGATCTCCCTTGCGGCAACGTTGTGGTACAGCGACACCGCCACGACCCGTGCCCTGGCCCGACAGGCCAACTACGCCGAGGTCGAAAGGCTGGCACTGGAAATTGAAGTCGGCGCCCTGCAGATGCGCCGCCGCGAGAAGGATTTTCTGCTTCGCTATGATGCCAGCTATCTGGACCGGTATGAAGCCGATGCGAGCGAGGTGGCGACCCGTCTTGCCCAACTCCAGGCGCTGGAAACCCCAGCCGAGATTGCGCAGGCCCGCGAGCGCCTGACCACCAACCTGCCCTTGCATCGCGACACCTTTGCGGCAGTCGTGGCGGAGCGGACCGAACTTGGGCTGACCCACGAAAGCGGCCTCCAAGGGGCACTCCGCTCTTCGGTCAGAACGGCAGAACAGCGTCTCGCCGATTTCAATGATGCCGAACTGACCGTGTTGATGCTGATGTTGCGGCGGCACGAGAAGGATTTCATGCTGCGCGGAACCGCCCGCTATATCGAGTCCTTCGACGCACGCCAGGCCGAATTTGCCGAACTGCTTGCACAACGAGACTACCCGGCCGCCGATGTGACCGAAATCCGCGGCCTGATGAACGCCTACGCCCGCGACTTCCATGCCTGGGCTGAAGGCGACCTTGCGAATGCCGAAACCGTCAGCCGGCTGTCGGACATTTTCAGCCAGATGTCCCCGGATTTCGACCTGATACTCGATCAGGCGCAAACCGAAGGACGGGCGGCAATAGCCGAACTGGACGCGGAGCGCAGCCGCATCCGTATGCTGACGCTGGCCATGGTGATCGGCATTGCGCTGATCGCGGGCCTGTTGTGCTGGCTGGTCGGCAACTCGATCGCAGCGCCGATCAAGGGGCTCACCCAGGCCATGCAACAACTCGCCGACGGCAAAACTGACGGCACCATTCCCGCGACCGCGCAGGGTGGCGAGATCGGCAAGATGGCCGGTGCCGTACTCGTGTTCCAGAACAACCAGATCGAGATCGATCGGCTGCGCGAGGAACAAAAGCTCGCCGAGCAACGCGCGGCGGAGGAGAAGCGTCGGATCCTCAATGAAATGGCCGATGAATTCGACGCCAGCGTCGGCAGCATCGCCAACGATGTAACGACCGCCTCGACGGCCATGATCGATGTCGCCGGTCGCCTGCGCGAAGCCGCCCAGCAGTCCGACGAACGGTCGTCGATTGTTGCCAGTGCCGCCGAGGAGACCTCCGCCAACACCCAGGCCGTCGCCTCTGCTGCAGAAGAGCTGACCAGCTCTATCCAGGAGATCAACCGCCAGGTGACCGAGTCGCGCACCCTGACCAGCGACGCGGTCCAGGAAGCCGATGTCACCCGCACGACGGTCTCCGGCCTGGGCGATGCCGTCGTCAAGATTGGCGATGTGGTCACCCTGATCCAGTCCATCGCCGAGCAGACCAACCTGCTGGCGCTGAATGCAACCATCGAGGCCTCGCGGGCCGGCGATGCCGGCAAGGGGTTTGCGGTCGTGGCGTCGGAAGTGAAGGCCCTGGCCGACCAGACCGCCAAGGCGACACTGGAGATCGCCGACCAGATCGAGTCGATCCAGAAAAGTGGCGACCACGCGATTACCGCAATCGGGTCCATGGTCACAACGATCGACCGGGTCTCCCAAAGCACCACCGCGATTGCCTCGGCGATCGAGCAGCAAGACGCAGCGGCCCGGGAGATTGCCGGCAGTGTCTCGCAAGCGGCGGCGGGCACGTCCCAGGTCACCGAAAGCATTTCCGCCCTGTCGACCAATGTCCGCGACACCGATGCCGGTGCCGGAGAAGTGTTGACGGCGGCACAGGGCGTCTCGGCGGACGCGGAACGTCTGAAGGACGCGCTGGCCAGCTTCCTCGACCAGGTTCGCGCCGCCTGATCAATCCGGAAGAAGATCACCATGAAATATTTGATCCTGACAGCGGCCTCGGCGCTCGCCTGTCTCGCATCCACCGAAGCCCGGGCCCGTGAGGGTGGTTTCAGCTTCTCTCCGGCACCACGTTGGGACATCGCGGATGGCGAGACCTCAATCAAGCTGCGCGGCCGAGTCTATTACGATCTCGCCGATATCGACTGGTCGAGCCCCAACGCTGCGTCCCCCGCCGACCGTGACGAATTTCGAACAGCCCGGCTGGGCTTCGAGATAGAACACGGGCCAGTCAAATTCGTTGTCGAGTATGATTTCGAGAGCGAGAACGCCAAGCCCAATGATGTCCTCCTGGCCATCAACCTGCCCGAGGGCCGGATCCGCATCGGCCATTTCAAGACCATGAACTCGCTCGAGGAACAGACATCCTCACGCTACGGGACGTTCATGGAACGTGGCATCGCTACCGACCTCTTCGGTCTGGGCCGGCGGATCGGCATCGCCTATGACTGGTCGGGAAACGGGTTCACGGCCAGCGCCGGCGTGTTCGGCGGCGCCATGGACGACAATTTCGCTTTCCGCGAAGTGGATGAATCCAGCGCCATTGCCGCGCGCGTCACCTGGTCAACGGTCGTTGACGACACCCGTTGGCACGTCGGCACTTCCTGGCGCCGGACCGATCATGACGGCGGCACCCGCCTGCGGGTCTACCCGCAAGCCCATCTGAGCAACCGCTTCGCTGCAGCCGACTATCGCGCCGGAGCCCTGCTTGGCACGGCTGAAAATTCTGACTTTGTCGGCCTCGAACTCGCAGCGATCCGCGGCCCGTTCCACCTTCACGGCGAGTTTGCCCGCCTGTCCATCGACGGACCGGCCGGTTCGCCCAGCTTCGACAGCGGCATGTTGCAAGCCGGCTGGATCCTGACCGGCGAGCCCCGCCCTTACAAGGAATCCGGCGGTACATTCGGTCGCCTTCGCCCTGCCAGCAGCGTGTTTGACGGCGGGCATGGAGCCTTCGAGATCGCCGTGCGCCATGACATCAGCGACCTCAGCGATGCCGCTCTTGGCCACATCCGTTCAACGACGGTCGGCGCCAACTGGTATCTGCACGATCACTTGCGGGTTATGGCCAATTACGTAGCCGCCAACATGAATGCCCCCACGTTCACAGAGAGCAGCGACTCACTCCAGTTCCGCATCCAGGCCGACTTCTGACCCCCCGGATCTCGGCCAAGAGAAAGGGCGCTGCCAACCGGTAGCGCCCTTTTTTTTTTATGCCTGGCTGTGAAATTTGATCAGCCGCGACCGCGATAGCCCGGCACGTCCTGATCCGGGATCCACACGCCTTTTGGCGGGTCGCCGGTGGCGAAGAAGACATCGATCGGGATTCCACCCCGCGGATACCAGTAGCCGCCAATGCGCAGCCAGACCGGGTCGATTTCCTTCACCAGGCGCTGGCCGATGCCGGTCGTGCAGGCCTCGTGGAAGGCGCCATGATTACGAAAGCTGCCCAGATAGAGCTTCAGCGACTTGCTCTCGACGATCCAGTTTCGCGGAACATAGTCGATCACAAGATGGGCAAAGTCCGGCGCGCCGGTCACCGGACACAGCGAGGTGAACTCCGGGCACACGAAACGTGTCATGTAGGGTGCGTCGCAAGGATTGGCGACGCGCTCCAGCGCGGCCGTTTCCGGATTGTCGGGCAGCGGGGTCGTTGTCCCCAGCTGTCCCAGATTGTCGTAGCGATCATCGGTCATGGCGCCGACTTAGTCTCCGGCCCGCCGGTAGGCAAGCCTCTCAAGGAACATGAACCTCGTTCGGCACCGGCATGGCGGTACGCGAGAAAACCCGGCGGATGGTAAAACTGGAGACCAGGCGCGTCACGCCCGGCAGGCTCGACAGGACTTCGCGGTGGACGCGCTCGTAATCATTGGCATCGCGCACCAGCACGCGAACCAGATAGTCCGCATCACCGCTCATGAGATAGCATTCCATCACTTCCGGCACATGCTCGACGGCCTCTTCAAACGCGACCAGCGTGTCTCGCTTCTGATTGTCCAGCGTGACCTGGACATAGACGGTGATGCCCCGGCCCAGGGCGAGTTCCGACAGGATCGCCACATAGCGATCGATGATCCCGGCCCCTTCCAGCGCCTTGACCCGCCGATGGCAGGCTGAAGCCGACAGGCCGACCCGCTCGGCGAGCTCGGCATTCGTCAACCGCCCCTGCTCCTGCAGGCGATTTAGGATGGAGATATCAACACTATCAAGGCGCAAGGCACACCCTCCCGATCAAAACGTAATATTCCGCATATCATTCTGGATTATCGCGAAAAGTTGGTATATACGTCGCCATCAACACCGAATGTTGCACGATAATTCACAACAATCGGCCAGAGTTGTCAATTTCAATCGCGCAGGCCGCTTTCTGATCAAGACTATCGAAGAAAGTAGCGCACTGCCCAGCCCTTGAGGGATGATCATGCGTATCGGGGTACCCAGAGAAATCAAAGTCCGCGAATACCGGGTTGGCCTGACGCCGAACAGCGTCGCGGAATTCGTGCGCCACGGACACGAGGTCGTCGTCGAAACCAATGCCGGCGAAGGCATTGGATTCAGCAATGATGACTACATCGCCGCTGGAGCCTCCATCCTGCCGGACGCGGCGGCTGTCTTCGATGCGGCGGAAATGATCGTCAAGGTGAAGGAGCCCCAGCCGTCCGAAACGGCGATGCTGAAGCCCCACCACACGCTCTACACCTATCTCCACCTCGCCGCCGATCCGGTCCAGGCCGAAGGTCTGCGCAAGTCGGGCTGCCTGTCGATTGCCTACGAAACCGTCACAGATCGGGACGGTCGCCTGCCCCTGCTCACCCCGATGAGCCAGGTTGCCGGCCGCATGTCGGTCTCGGTTGCGGCTCATTGCCTGATGAAGGCCCAGGGCGGTCGCGGCACCATGCTGGGCGGCGTGCCCGGCGTTCTGCCGGCCAAGGTGGTGATCATCGGTGGCGGCGTCGCCGGCACCCATGCTGCCGAAATGGCGATCGGTGCTCGCGCTGACGTCACCGTGTTCGATCGCTCCAACCGCCGCCTGGCCGAGCTGGACGAACAATTTTCCGGCGCAGTGAAGACCGCCTACTCGACCCAGGCAGCCCTTCAGGATGCCGTGCGTGAAGCCGATGTCGTCATCGGCGCCGTGCTGATCCCGGGCGCCGCGGCACCGAAACTGGTGACGCGCGACATGCTCAAGGAGATGAAGGACGGCGCTGTGCTCGTCGACATCGCCATCGACCAGGGCGGCTGCTTCGAGACCTCCAAGGCCACCACCCATGACGACCCGACCTACATCATCGATGGGGTTGTCCACTACTGCGTCGCCAACATGCCGGGAGCCTATGCCCGCACGTCCACGCTGGCCCTCAACAATGCGACCCTGCCGCTGGGCCTGGAAATCGCCAACAAGGGCACGAAGCGGGCCATCAACGAAAATGCCTATCTGCGCGAAGGCCTGACGACCGCCGAAGGCGAAGTCTGCCACCAGCTGGTCGCCGACGATCTCGGCCTGCCCTGCGTCAAGCCGGACTGGCTCAAGGCCTGATCGACAAGACCCATGTCAAAGTCATCGGGGCGGGCATCGCAAGATGTCCGCCCCTTTGCTTTTCGGGCTGTCACGGTTACAGCGTGCAACTGTCACAAGAATCGGAAAGCCTGTGACGATCAAGCCGCCGGACAAGCGCGGCGATATGGGGACAGTGCACGTGTCGAACCGCTATGATCTGGTCATCTTCGATTTCGACGGAACCTTGGCCGACAGCCTGACCTGGTTCCGGGGCGAACTGCCGGACCTGGTCGACAAGCATGGCCTTGCCCCGATCTGCACCGAGAAAGCGGAAGCCCTGCGCGGGCTGACGCCCAAGGCGATCATGGACGAGCTGTCCATCCCGACCTGGAAACTCCCCTTCATTGCCGCCGATGTTCGCGCTCGCGCCGCCGAAAATGTCGACAAGATCCACCTGTTCGACGGCATCCGTGACCTGATCGGGGAGCTTGTTGCGCGTCAGGTGGACCTCGCCGTGGTGTCGTCGAATGGTGAGACAGCCGTGCGCGCTGTGCTCGGCGAGCCGCTGTCCGGTCACTTCAGCCAGTTTGCCTGCGGTGCCGCCCTGTTCGGCAAGGCGTCCATTTTCCGCAAGGTGATCGGGCGCGCCGGCACCACGCCCGCACGAACCCTTTGCGTCGGTGATGAAGTCCGTGACATCGACGCGGCGCGGGACGCCGGCTGCGCCTCCGGTGCCGTTGATTGGGGCTTTGCGACCGCCGACATACTCGCGGCACAGGCGCCGACACATCTGTTCAGTCGCCCATCCGACATCATTGACCAACTGGACTGTGCCGAGGCCCGCCGCTCAAACGCCTGATCGGCCTGCTGCATAGCCCGCACGCAAAACCCCGCCTGGTTATCACCCGACGGGGTTTAAATCGTTTCGCGTGATTGCAACTAGCCGAGCAGACGGGCCCGGGCCGCGTCATATTCCGCCTTCAGCTGGTCGATAAAGTCGGCGGCAGGACGGACGGCCTTGACCGACCCGATTCCCTGACCAGACCCCCAGATGTCTTTCCAGGCCTTGGCCTTGGAGCCACCGCCGGAGCCGAAATTCATCGCCGACGGATCGCTTTCCGGCAGGGCGTCCGGATCAAGTCCGGCGTCGATGATCGACTTCTTGAGATAGTTGCCGTGCACGCCGGTGAACAGGTTGGTGTAGATGATGTCCTCGGCCGAACCGTCCACGATGCCCTGCTTGTAGGCCTCTTCCGCCCGCGCCTCGGCGGTCGCGATGAAGGCCGAGCCGATATAGGCGTAATCCGCGCCCATCGCCTGGGCGGCCAGAACACCGCCACCGGTCGAGATCGCGCCCGAACACAGGATCGGACCGTCAAACCAGGCCCGGGTTTCGGCAACAAAGCCGAACGGCGACAAGGCACCGGCATGTCCGCCAGCACCGGCCGACACACAAATCAGGCCCGTGGCGCCCTTTTCGATCGCCTTGTGGGCAAAGCGCTGGTTGATCACGTCATGCAGGGTAATACCGCCCCAGCTTTTCACGGCCGTGTTCACCTCCTCACGCGCGCCGAGTGAGGTGATGACGACGGGGACCTTGTATTTCTCGCAAAGCGCGATGTCTTCCTCGAGCCGGTTGTTGGACCGGTGGACGATCTGGTTCACCGCGAACGGCGCCGCCGGCGCATCCGGATTGGCGCGGTTATAGCTTTCGAGCTCGGACGATATCTGGTCCAGCCACTCATCCAACTGGCTCACTGGCCGCGCATTGAGCGACGGGAACGAGCCGACAATACCCGCCTTGCACTGGGCTATGACGAGATCGGGATTGGAAATGATGAAAAGCGGCGCGCCGATGACAGGCAGGCGCAGCTTCCCCTTGAGAACATCGGGTTCGGCCATGGGAAACTCCCCTCTAAGATCGACCAGGCTCACGACCGCTTCTGTGGCGGCTCGTGATTGAACAGGGTTCACGCCGGACGTTAGAGAGAGCGGTATGGGATGTCGAGCGCGCCGTGAAGTGCTTACTCATCATGGCTGGCAGCGGCCTGCACGCCTTCGGCTGCACCGGAAAAGATCACGGCCACGACGAAACCAATCATGGCACTGTCGGTGAGGAGCCAGCCGAGCAGCCAACCGCCGGTGAACAGGCCGGCATCGATGAGAAGGCGTCTTGTCATTCGCGCATCAAGCCACCCGATCCCGGCCAAGATAAGGCCGTTTGGAGGCAATCTCACCGGGACAGGCACGGCCAATGTCCCACTTCCCGCATGGGCAGCCCGTTCAATCCGGCGGCGCGTCGGCGTGCGCCCACATATAGTAGGCGAGCCAGGACCGGTAAGGTTTGAAAATGGCGGCGGTCCGCACCGTCTTGCGCCGCTTCGAGGTCAGTCGCTCAAGGGTCTTGCGAGCCGCCACATCGCCATCCGGCCACACATCCTGCTCACCGAAATAGAAGATATTCATCATGTCGGCGGTCCATTGGCCGACGCCCCAGATTTCGGTCAGGCGCTCGGTCCGCTGCGTGATGGACATCGCTTTCAAGGCTTCGGTATCGAGGCCGACAGAGCGATGCGTTTCGGCGATCGTTATGATGGTGCGCGTCTTGGCACCGGACAGGCCGCAAGCGCGCAAGGTGTCCGTGTTTTCCGGGCAGAAATGATCCAGCAAGGGCCTGGCACCGGCACTGGCCTCAACCCGGCCCCAGATGCTCTGCGCCGCCTTGACCGATATCTGTTGGCCAGAGATCGCCCGGCACAGGTAGTCAGGAAATGGCAGATCATTGCGCCGCGGCAGTTCGAGCGGTCCGAGGCGTCGGAGCGCGGCTTCCAGCTCCGGAAAAAGCGGCGCCGAGGCCGACAGCAATCGGGCGTGGACAATCTGGTGCGACATGTCCGCAAGCTAGCGCCTCGCCGCACCAGGGTCGATATCCATGTCGCAGGCCTTCACGGATTGCCGCCCCTGACGGCCAGGCGGTGTGATTTGCCGCATGGCCAGTCGGCATGACCGGTGCTATCGGCGGCTCATGATGTCGGATATGGGACATGCTCGGGGAATCTTCGCGCGGTGGCTGTTTGCCCTCGCGGTGATTGCGGCTGTCCAGCAATCCGCCATCCCGCGCGGCTATATGCTCGACCGCAGCGACAATGGCCAGCTGGCCGTTGTCCTGTGTACCGGCCAGGGCTCGATCACACGCTGGCTCGACCTGGAAAGCGGCGAGCTTAGCGAAGAGCCAGATGACGGGCAGACCGGCAATACGGCCCAGCACTGCGCCTTTGCGGCAGCCGCGTCGCTGCTGGCCCTGCCGCAAGTCGCCGACCTGCCCCCACCATCCAATGAACAACCACTCGCCACACCCACCCGCACCACTCGGGTCAATGTCGCGCGTCAACGAGCCCGGCCACCGGCCCGGGGCCCGCCAGCAACGCTCTGATTCCGCCAATTCCCATCTGAATCAATGGCCCGACCGGCAGTCGCCGGCGTGTGCCCTGGAGCGTTTACATGTCCCGTATCTCCCTGCAGCACAGCTGCGCCTTTTTCGCCGCGTCCGCCGGCCTGGCCCTCCTGGCTCCCACGGCGTTTGCCCAATCCACCGACACCGCGCTGACCGACATCATCACGGTCAGCACCCCGCGCCTGCAAAGCCCGACGCGCGACCAGCTCGACCCGCAGGAACAGCCTGTCATCGCCGCGCCGGACACAACCCAACTCATCGCCCGACTGCCGGGCGCAGCGGCGCTCGCCAATGGCGCCCTGTCCGGCCAGCTCCAGTATCGCGGACTGTTCGGATCGCGGCTGAATATCCGGGTCAATGACCAGGTGATCGCCTCCGGCGGCCCCAACCTGATGGATCCGCCTCTGCATTACGCGCCGTCCGTCCTGGTCGAGCGGATCGAGTTTGCGCGCGGTGTCAGCCCGGTCAGCGACGGGCCGGGCCTGGGCGGCGGTTTCGACGCCTCGCTGATCACCAGCACATTCACCGAGGAGACCGCGTTCAGTCTCAGCCACGCCCTCACCCTGACCGCCCGGTCAGCCGATGACAGCACCGCCATTGGCGGCCTTGCCGGGCTGTCCAATGACAGCGTCCGCTTTCATGTGCTCGGCTCTCATGAGACCGGCGATGATCGTGAAACGCCCTATGGCACGATCCATGGCAGTGAGCATGAGCGCAGCGTGTATGGCGTTGGAGGCGGCTGGCGCTCGGGCCCGCACACCTTGTCCGTTGACCTGCGCCGCAACGAGACCGGCCCGACCGGCAATCCGCCCTTCTCCATGGATATCCGCTTCATCGACACCGACACAGCGCGGATTGCCTATCGCGGCGATTTCGACACGATCCGCCTGGATCTGGCGGCCAGCTGGAGCGATGTCGGTCATGGCATGAACAATTTCTCCCTGCGCCCCGCGCCGGGATCACCGATGATGTGGCGCGAGACATTTGCCTATGCCGAGAGCCGGACCGTCTCGGCCGCCCTCGCCCTCGCCGCCATGGGCGGCGAATTTCGGGCCGGGGTCGATCATGCAGACACCGCCCACGACGTCACCATCACCAATCCGATGAATGCGGACTTCTACCTGCACAACCTGCCCGATATCGACATCACCCGGACCGGCGCCTTTGTCGAATGGGAAGGCGCGATGATCAACGCCTGGCAGGGCGAACTGGGCCTGCGCGTCGATCATCACGGGGCGAGCGCCGGGCTCGCCTCGACCGGCAGTACCGTACCGGCCATGCCGGGCATGCTCGCCATGGCGGCCAACATGACCGATCGCGACTGGCAGGGCAGCACACTCGATGCTGCCGCGCGCCTCTGGCGGCCGCTGTCAGAGACAACAACATTGCGCCTCAACCTCGCCCGCAAGACCCGGGCGCCCGGATATGTGGAACGCTTCGCCTGGCTGCCCACCGCGGCCAGTGGCGGTCTGGCGGATGGCAATACCTATGTCGGCGACCTGGCCCTCGAGCCGGAAACCGCCTGGATCGCCGAGGCCGGGTTGGACTGGTCCAATGGTCAGGCCTATGCCCGCCCGACCCTCTTCATCCGCCGTATCGACGACTATATCCAGGGCGTGCCCTTCGACGCGACACCGGGCGTGATCAACTCGCCGGTCGAGATGGTGTCCGCCATGAATGGCGACCCCACCCCATTACGCTTTGCCAATGTCGATGCCGAGCTGTTCGGGCTGGACGCTGATTTCGGCTACCGGATCGATGCGCATTGGCGTCTCGACGGGGCCGTTAGCTGGGTCCGGGGCAAGCGCCGCGACATCGAAGACGATCTCTACCGCATCGCGCCGGCACACCTGCGGATCGGCGCCAGCTATGATGCCGAGACCTGGTCGGTGACGCTGGAAAGCCTGGCCACCGCCCGGCAGGACGAGGTGTCGCTGGCCAATGGCGAAACGGCCACGCCGGGCCAGGTCGTGGCGAGCCTGTATGGTCGTTGGGACGTCCGGCCGGGCGTTTCCCTTGCCTTGGGCATGGAAAACCTGCTGGATCAGCCTTGGCGTGACCATCTTGCCGGGGTCAACCGCAATGCCGGGTCCGATATCGGCCTCGGTGAGCGACTGCCCGGCAATGGCCGTTCATTCGGCCTGCGCCTCGCCATTCGCGGCTAGACCGGATCAGGGCCGCGCCGGCAGGCCCGGTGCGACCCCGACGGAGGACGAGACATGAAACTCTTTCGACTGATGGGCCAGATACATCTCTGGCTGGGTGTGGCCTTTGGCGTGCAGGTGATGTTGTGGCTGATTTCCGGCCTGGTGATGGTCATCATCCCGATCGAGGAGATAAGGGGCGAGCATCTGCGTCACGATGTGAGCGAACGGGCGATCGACTGGACCGACGGGGCGCTGCCGCTCGCCAGCATCATCAATGCGCAGGCCAGCGAGGTGGTATCGGCCCGGACCGGCTGGCTGGCCGGCCAACCGGTGTGGCGGTTGGAGACCGGCGACGGGCCGGTCATGATCGACGCCCGCAGCGGTGACAGCCTGTCGCCGATCAGTGCCGAGCTCGCCCGCAATATCGCTCTGACCCGCCAGAACGGGCTGGGCGAGATCAGCGCCATCAACCGAATTGCCGAGCCGCCGCGCGAAGCCGGCCTCTCCGTTCCGGCCTGGCGGGTCGATTTCGCGGCGGGAGACACCACGCCGCCGGTCACCTTCTACATCAACAGCCAGACCGGCGAGCTGCGCGCCGTGCGCACATTGGCCTGGAGAGTCTATGATTTTTTTTGGGGCGTGCACATTATGGATTGGTCGAGCCGGGAGAATTTCAATTCCTGGTGGATCAAGATGACCTCAGTCATCGCTCTACTGTTCGGCCTGGCCGGCGTCTATCTGACCGTCCATCGGCTGTGGATGATGGTCCGGCGGAGGAAGGCGGAACGGCTTGGAGGAGCCGGCTCCTGACCGCCGAGGGCGACCGACGACAGCATGGAAAGCTGGTGCGGGCGGCCGGACTTGAACCGGCACGACCTTGCGGTCGACAGATTTTAAGTCTGCTGCGTCTACCGATTCCGCCACGCCCGCACTGGTAGGGACCGGCCGATCCTACACCGCTTCGCGCGACTGGCCAGAGACCGGGTCAGGCCTCACGCAGCCAGTTGCCGTCTGCATCGATCACGCCCCCCTTTTCCAGGACATCGCGCATCGGGGCCAGGGCCTCGGCATGACGTTTCCAGCGCCCGATGGAGCTGGAATAGAGCGGCTGGCGGACCTGGACCGAACTGGCGGTTGCCACGCTGCCGGCCTGGCTGTGGAAGTCGAGACAGGCCGGGTCCCAGTCCAGACCGAGATGCGCGATCAGCCGCTTCGCCTCTCCCTCCAGATCACCCACAATGTCCTCATAGGCAATCTCGGTATAGCGATCCGACGGCAGGGTTCTCGCCCAATGGGCTCGCAGGCGGTCGAAATTGAGATAGTAGCGCGCGCAGTCATCCAGCTCGTAGGCATAGTTGTAGTAGGAGAAACTTGTCGCAAAGAGCTGCCGGTAATTGCTGAGGCAGGCATCGAGGGGATGACGGCGAAGGCAGATGATGCGGGCATCGGGTAAGGCGCGATGGATATGGCCGGCCCAGACGATATTGAGCGGCATCTTGTCGATAAAGCGAACAGCATCTCCGGCGAGCTCGGCCACACTGGCCTCATAGGCTCGTCCGAGTTCCATGGGGTCGACGGCGGATGTCGCCTCGAGCGTGGCTGCGTCCATCACGAACGGGCCGGGTGTCTTGACCATCTGCTTGGCCAGCAGCGCAAAGTTCGACAATTCGCCCAAGGACCGCACGGCCGGGTGCGCTGCGAGAATCCGGTCGACCAGTGTGGTGCCGGTCCGGGGCAGTCCGACTATGAAGACCGGTCGATCACTGGCCCGGCCCGTCGCGGCGCGCGCCGCATCCGGTCCCGACGATCGCGCGGCGGCGGAGAACACGTCCTCATCGGCTCGAGCGTCATATTTGCGGCTGACACTGACACCGGCCTTGGCGCGCCCCAGCCAGACAAGCGCTTCATCATGACGCCCCAGATCCTCGAGCGACTTGGCGATCGCATGGCCAAGATGGAGCTGGGCCTCCTGGTCTGACGGTGCGCGGGCTTCAAACGTATCAATCAGCACATCCAGCCGGTTGTCGGCTTCCGTCTGCCGGCGCAGACCGACAATGGCCGATAGCGCCTTCACATGCCCTGGCTCGATTTCCAGTGTCCGCTCATAGCCCCGGGCGGCAAGGTCGAAGGCACCGGCAAACTGACGCGAGGCCGCAAGATTGTAGTGATAGGCGGCACGGCTGTCGTCCTGCGCGACCGCCGCTTCAAACAGCTCAATGGCTGACTTGTGATCACCGAGGCGGGTATGGACGACGCCGACCGTGTCGAATGTCAGGGCATCTTGCGGCCCCAGTTCCGTCGCCCGTCGGGCCGCATCACCCGCAGCCTCGCGGCGCTGGAGCGCCAACAGGGATTTGGCCTTGTGGGCATGAAACCGGGAATCATCCGGTGCGAGCGCCAGCGCGCGGTCCAGAATGTCCAGCGCCTTGGCATGGTTGTCGTGATCCGCCGTGAGCAAGGCCAGAAGGAAATAGGCCTCGGCATTGGGGCCGTGGCTTTGCAGAACCGCAAGACAGAGGTGGTGCGCCTCCTTGTAGTTTTTCGACTCCAGAGCGGCGGCGGCGGCGGATAATTTTGATTCGTTAAAGCCTGTCATCAACTTGCCTGTGACCGGGTCATGCCGAAATCGGCCGCGATATATTGCATTTGCGAAGCCCCTTCGCAGGTGCAACGTGTCACTCGTGCAACAGGTCTGGAAAGAAAACGGAATTGTGACACGAATTTAACGCCCGGCAATTGCTTTCGCGAGAAACGACAGACCATGATTAACGCACAATTTCATTCGGAGAATCCAGTCATGGCCGCAAAAATCCGAGCGACACTTCGCTCACGCCTCGCCTGTTCGATCAGCGTGCTCGCCCTGCCGCTCGCCGGAATGGCGGTCGCAGGCACCGCCCAGGCGCAGTCGACCGGCACGTCCCAGGACGTCATCGTCGTCACCGCGACACGCCGCTCGGAAACCGTGCAGGACGTTCCGCTCAACATCGCCGCCATCGGCGGGTCACAGATCGAAGAACAGGGTTTCGAAGACCTCGCGGACGCCCTCGCCTATGTGCCGGGCATCAACATCGTCGATCGCGGCGGCCGCCAGGGCAATCCGATCATCGTGCGCGGCCTGAACGCCGACCCGATCAATTCCGGTGATGGCGACAATAGCGGCGGTGGCACGGTCGCGACCTATCTCGGCGAAATCCCGCTTTTCATCGACCTCAAGATGAATGATCTCGAGCGCGTCGAAGTCCTGCTCGGGCCGCAGGGTACACTCTATGGTGCCGGCACGCTGGGCGGGGCCATCCGCTATCTCCCGAACCGGCCGGATTTCGACAGCAACATGCTGCAGATCCGCTCCTCCTTCTACCAGTACTCCGAAGCCGACTCGCCGTCGGCCGATATCGGCTTCACCTTCAACCACTCGGTGTCCGACACGTTCGCCATTCGGGGTTCGCTTGATGTGCTGCAGGATAGCGGCTTCACCGACTACAATTACCGCGTCCGCCAGCCCGGCGTGTCCAACCCCAACCCGGATTTCAACAATCCGGCCGATGTCGCGGCCAATCTCGCACCGGTCAGTGACGCTGACGGCGAAGAGGCTGTTTCCGGTCGCATCGCCGCCCGCTGGGCGCCGACCGACTGGCTCGACGCCACCGCGACCTACTATTTCCAGAACCAGGACATAGAAGGCCGCCAGATTTCGTCGCGTCGTTCGCCAATCCCGGCCGGTGGCTATGAGTCGGCCCTGCGTGTGCTCGAGCCGATCGAACGCAACAATGAATTGTTCGCGCTGGAACTGACTGCCGATCTAGGCTTTGCCGAGCTGACCTCGGCCACAGGCTTCGGGCGCTACAATGAAGACGGCCAGCGCGATCAGACCGACCTGCTGATTTCACTGGAATACTCCTATGAAAGCTTCCCCAACTTCACCTCGTTCACGCACGAGCTGGAGGAGGACGAGTTCTTCAACCAGGAGCTCCGCCTGGTTTCGACCTATGAGAGCCAGTTCAACTGGATTGTCGGCTACTATTACAACAAGGCCGAGTTCGTCGGCTCCTCCGAGGAGTACACGCCGAACTATGCCGAATATGTGAACGACAATTTCGGCTTCGGTCTGACCGAGAACCCGACCGACCTGGAGTATTTTTCCACCAGCAACACCCAGCTGACCGAAAGCGCCTTCTTCGGCGAACTGGGCTGGGACGTCACGGACCGTCTCTCGGTCACCGTCGGCGGTCGCTATTACGAGTACGAGCTGGAGTCGGTCTCCACGGTGGACTTCCCGCTGTTTGAAGCGCCGACCTACACCCCGCTGACCATCGACGAGATCCGCAATCTCGCCTTTGATCCGGCGCTGGCCCAGTCGGATGATGGCTTCCTCTACAAGTTCAACATCGCGTACGACGTGTCGGACGAGATCCTGGCCTATTTCACCGTATCCGAGGGTTATCGGATCGGTGCGTCCAACGGTCTGGGCACCTGCGCGGCCTATGATCCGGCCGCGACCCAGGGCGCCTGTGCCCTGGCACCGGGACAGCAATACGGCCCCAATGCCGGCGATATCGCCCAGTTTGACGAGCGCCAGTACGGCCCGGATCAAACGACCAATTACGAGCTTGGCGCCAAGACGACCTGGGCCAATGGCTCGATCATCCTGAACGGCGCCATCTTCCTGGTGGAGTGGACCGATCCGCAGGTTTCCTCGGCCACTGTGAACGCCAATATTCCGATCACGGTAAACGCCGCCGGCGCGGAATCGAAGGGTTTCGAACTGCAGGGTTCCTGGCAGGTCGCGCATAATTTCGAACTGCGCGGCACGTATTCCTTTACCCAGTCGGAACTGACGGCCGACGTACCCTTCCTGATCCGCACCATCACCACGCCGGGCTTCGGCTCGGCCTTCGAGGATGGCCAGGCCGGCGACCGCCTGCCCGGTTCGCCGGAAACCCAGGCGTCGGTCTTCGGTCGCTACAGCATCGACATGGCGAGCGGTGCCCAGCTCAACTACAATCTGGGCATCTCCTATCAGGGCGATATCCTGACCCGCACCGGCGGGCGCGGAAACAGCGTGACGCTGGACGATTATTTCGTCGCCAATGGCTCGATCAACTACGACGCCGGCGATTGGGGCGCGACGCTCTTCATCAACAATATCGGCAATGAATATATCGAGACCGGTATTCGCAGCACGCCGCTGTCGAACCAGACCATCAATGGTCATCCAGTGCGCAGCCATTACGCCAACGTGGCCCCGCCGCGCACCATTGGCGTACGCTTCTACTACCAGTTCGGCGATTGATCCCTAACCGGTCTGAAGCCTGAAACAAGAAGAGCCGCACCTTCCCGGGTGCGGCTCTTTTCATTGGTGGCAAAACCGCCCCGATCAGGGTTTGTCGCGAGCCTCATCGGCGGCCCGGGCCAGTTCGACCAAGTCGAGAAACTCGGCGCGATAGCCGAACGCGTCCTCACCGACCGCACCGGCGGCGGTGTCGCGGATGGCGTCCCAGTCATAGCCGTCGGCCAAATACGCATCCCCCCGCAAACGCTGGGCAAAGCCGGCGACAGCGATCGAGAAACGGGCCTCCTGCGAGGCCTCGCCAACATCGTCGAGCGCATCGGTATCGGTTACCGCGCGTTCGATCAACTGGCTCTCATCCTCGCCCGGCCGCTTGTAGCGCAGGCGCAGGAATCCGAACTCGCCATCGAGATCCGGCTCGACCGATGTGGCCCCGCCATAGCGCAGCGGCTCCATCAGCACGCCTTCCGAGCCAGGCGCGGCAATCTCATAGATCGCGGTGACAGAATGGCCCGACCCGATCTCCCCGGCATCGACCTCATCATTGTTGAAGTCGGCGCGGTCGAGCAGCCGCGTCTCATATCCGATCAGACGATATTCGGCGACACGGGCCGGATTGAACTCGACCTGGATCTTGACGTCCTCGGCGATCGTGAAGAGCGAGGAAAAACTCTCCTCAACCAGCATGCGCCGGGCTTCCTGGCGACTGTCGATATAGGCCGCCACGCCATTACCCGCCTGGGCGATGGTCTGCATCATCTGGTCGTTGTAATTGCCGCGACCAAAGCCCATCACCGACAGGTAGATGCCGCTATCCCGCTTGCGGGCGACAAAGTCCTCCAGACGCTCGTCCCGGGTCACGCCGACATTGAAATCGCCGTCGGTGAGCAACATTACCCGATTGACCGCGTCCGCGTCGAAATTCTGTTCGGCGAGATCATAGGCCAACGCCAGACCAGCCCCTCCGGCGGTCGAACCACCTGCGCTCAAACGGTCAAGCGCCCGGTGAATCTCACGGGCATTGCGCGCTTCGGTCGGCGGCAATACGACCCCGCTGGCACTGGCGTAGACGACCAGGGCCACGGTGTCGTCCGGGTCCAATTCATCAACCAGCAGGTGCATGGCCTGGACAGCCAGCGGCAGCTTGTCGGGTGAATTCATCGAACCGGAGACATCGATCAGGAAGACCAGATTGGCGCGCGGCCGTTCCTCGGGAATGATCTCATAGCCCTGGATGCCGATATGCATCAGCTGGGTGTCGGCATTCCACGGCGTCGGAGTAACCGTCACATGGGTCGCAAACGGCTCGTCGGGACCCGGCGGCAAGGCATAGTCATAGTCGAAATAATTGACCATCTCCTCGATCCGCACCGCGTCGGTTGGCGGCAAGCGGCCGGCCTCCAGCGAGTTGCGAACCAGCGAATAGCTGGCGGTGTCGACATCGATGGAGAAGGTCGAGACCGGCTCGTCAGCCGTCGACATCACCGGATTGGGATCGACGTCTTCATAACGTTCGCGGTCGATAGTTTGCAGGGTCGGCGCTGTAAACCCGCCTGGCATGGCCGCATGGCCGACCATCGAAAGTGGCGAGGGATTGGTTCCCGCTTCGCGCCGTATTCGCGAGCCGGTGATCACAAGCATATCTTCAGCCGACGGGGCCGGCGGCGGGGGTGGAGGCGCGGGCGGCGACGGTGGCGTTGGCGGCGCGGGCGGTGTCTGGACAGTGGCCGTGCAGGCGGCAAGCATGGCCAGGCCAGCCGTGCCGATCAAAAGAACGCGTTTCATGGAATCCCCTTCCGGTCCCAAATTCCCTCACCGGTCAGACTGAGCCGGGCCCGAGACAACGACAAGTCGAAATCGGGGCGATATCGAGGCACATCGTCCACCTCCGCGAAGACCAGGGCCATACAGCCACCCCAACACCCCGCGCTGAACGCCCGGCACCAGGACTGGAGGCGCGGTTGCCCGGCCTGTACAACCCAGCATGTGTCCGCCCCTGCCTTCATCGACACAGCCCTCGTGTCGGGGCGGACTTTCTGATTCTCGGAAGACGGGCAGAACGCGTTTGGGTGACTGGCTGTGCGATTGGGGCGGCTCGGATGGCTGTCTGCGTCATTCGCGCCATGCGCTTGTATGCGGACAGCAAGACGCCCCCGTGGGTTACACGGGGGCGTTTTGTGTTTTGATATGTGTGGAGGATTTTCTTTTGGATCTATCGTGCAGACCGGGCAGCGACCTACTCTCCCACACCTTAAGATG